>Ga0315282_10000082_pt1 | contig 185177 bp, 121 predicted proteins | sample YL17G07_20_MG_FD_203693 | JGI IMG/M metagenome (GOLD analysis project Ga0315282, IMG submission 203693) | Sediment microbial communities from Yellowstone Lake, YNP, Wyoming, USA - YL17G07_20 | ecosystem: Environmental > Aquatic > Freshwater > Lake > Sediment | place: USA: Wyoming | collected... | reverse complement strand
CGTCGGTGATCGTCGTACCGTTCAGCTTCACGGTGATCTGCTTGCCCTTGGCGGTGATCTCCTCGGAGTTCCACAGGCCGATGGGCTTGAGGTAGCCGGGCTTGGCGGGGACGACGCCGTAGATCGATCCGTGATGCTGGTAGTCCTTGAGCCAGCCGCGGTAGCGGGGCGACTGATCGTCGAGAATCTGGATCTCCATTCCCTGGTATGCCCCGTCCCCCGTCGTCGGCACGCGGATTCCCACGCCGTTGTTCGCCCCGGGCGTCAGTCGAAACTCGAACCGGAAGACGAAGTCGCCGTACTCCTGGGCCGTGTAGAGATTGCCGCCGCCCTGTGACGGATCGATGATCAGCAGGCCGTCGTTGACACCGTAGCCCTGCGTGTTGGTCCAGCCGGTCAGGTCCGTGCCGTTGAAGAGTTGCGTGAAGCCCTCTTTCTTCTCCTCGGCCGTCAATTGATTGTTCCCTTTCTCGCGGGGAATCTCGCGAATGTAGATATTGCGGAAGTAGAGGAAGTTGCCGTGGTTCTGGAGCTCGATCTGGCCCGTCGGATAAATGGGCTTATCCCGCTCCCAGTAGTTCTCCATGATGACGTTGTCGACGACGAGCTCGTCATTGAGCATAACGGTGACGCGGGGGCCGATCATGATGATGCGGAAGCTGTTCCACTCGCCGACAGGCTTGTCCGCGACCTTCGAGGGCTTGCTCGGGTTCTTCTGGTTGTTGTAGAGCCCGCCGGAGCCGACTTCGGCGCCGACGCCCTTGTTGGCGATATCCCAGATCTGCACCTGCGGCGAGCCGCGCAGGTAGATGCCGCTATCGCCGCCTTTCAGGATCTTCCAGTCCACGAGCATCTCGAAGTCGCCGTAATCCTTGAGGGTGCACAGGCTGCGTCCCTTGCCGTCGAAGACGAGCACGCCGTCCTCCGCCTTCCAGTGGGCCCGCATGTCCTCGTCCGCTTCTTGCTGGAGTTTGGCCCGGTCGTCCGCCGACAAGGTCGCCCGCTTAGCCGGGTTGTCATAGGGTCCCTTGAGCAGGCCCTTCCAACCGGTCAGGTCCTTGCCGTTGAACAGGGCCACGAACCCCCTTCCAGCGGCTGGTTCGACGGCCGTTGCGGAGCCTCTCCTGCCCGCGTTGTCCACGCCGCACCCAGGAAGAACCGTCAGGATTGAAACCAGAACGAAGCTCGTGCCCAGTTGAAATGTCTGTCGTCTCATCGAATTGTTCTCCTTTCCAGTGCCTGGACCATTCTTTCATCGGGCCGATGACGCCCATCCCGGCGTCCGTCACCCCAGCCCGGCGCAGCCACATACACCCGGCCGCAACCGCCAAGAGTCTACGCTCGCCCACTCCCCCCGTCAAGCCTCCGGCCCCGGTTTGTAGTGACGCCGTAAGGCGTTTCCCGTAGTGTCCGTGCGAGCACGCGAAACGCCGGAGAGGGCCGATTGGCTTTGTTTTGCGCACCCGGCTGCCGGCCCGCATGCACGACCGGCAGAACCCGCGACCTGTCCGGCGGGCAGATTGGCTTTGTTTCGCGCGGTAGGGCGAGCGTCCCCGCTCGCCCCAGATTGCCGCGCAAGTCCTCGCCGCGGAATCGGCTTTGTTTGCGCAACCGGGCGTGCTCGTACTGACGCCGTAAGGCGTTTCGTGGCGCGGGCGTCCCGCCCATGTCTTGTTCCGGAGATTGGCTTTGTTTTTCACAGACGTATAGCCCACGTTTCTCCTATAACCCTTTCTCTTGGCAGCAGTCAGCGTTGATTCGGCCGTCTCCCGATTGGCTTCGTTTCGCACTCCGCGCCCGCCAGTCCCTTCGCAGGATGGCCCCTGCCCGCCATCTGCCTGCCAGGACGATCGGCTTTGTTTCGCAGGGTAGGGCGAGCGTCCCAGCTCGCCCCGGATTGCCGTGCAAGTCCCCGCCGCGGAATTGGCTTTGTTTGTGCAATCGGGCACGCTCGTAGTGACGCCGTAAGGCGTTTCCCTTGATGCCTCGCGGGCACAGAACGGCCCCCGGCGGCAGATTGGCTTTGTTTTGCGCGATTGGGCCACACTGACCATGACTGGGACCCTCCGAGTTGACTACATCCGATCCGCTATTGAGTTGTGCCATTATCATACAGGCAGGGACATTCGCCGTCAAGTGAAAATCTGCGGAATCCGGAGATTTCTATCTGCTGCGGATGGAGGATGATAACCCTTTCACAGAAAGAGATTTACACGAAGTCCACGCGCCTTCGACTCTGTCCTTCCCGTGAAGCCGGGAATCCAGGTTTACTTGTCTTGCCACAGAGGTCGCCGAGGCCACAGAGGTCTGTAGGACGCCACTCAGCCTACGCGGACCCCAACGGTAAATCGTGAAGGCACGGCCCCTTCCCCTCGCAGGCTTATGTACCGGTAATCCCGCAAGTGGGCTTGGTCCGCGCCCGTGGGCCGCCGTAGGGCCGGGGGCTGGGGCAACCGCACCGTAGCTTAGTCACGGCTTGGTTTCGGCACCCTCTTCTTTCGTCTTGCCCTCTTTCGGGTTTGCGGCAAGATAGTCGTTGATGAATTTGGCAACGAGATCGTTGACTATGTCTCGTACTCCTGCGAGCCTTGCACGGGAGATTCTCGCTGTCATACCCCTATCCCATGTTGCGCAAGTGCATATCACGGTTGGGTCTCTCACCAGCGCTACGATCTGACCAAAGCTGACCTGCATGTTCACTGCTACAATAGGTATGGTGTCATCGTTCACAGGCACTACATTCACGCTTAGGGAGAGAAGCGGCACGCCTGGAGTATGGGTAGCCTCGTCTTGGGTAAGTATCTTGATGCCGTACCGACGCAATTGCAGTTCCGCATCGGTCCGCAATGCTTCGCGCGTCAAACCGTTTCGTTCCACCTCCGGCTCCAATGGTTCCACAGAAACATACACGCCTTGCACTCCACGCAGGGTGTCACGTTGCGCCACTGCAAACTTCAGTTGCGGAATGCTGCCGCCGGGCTTGTCGGCAGCGTGTACAACAACCCACAGGGCGGGAATCAGGACGCCCAAAACCACAAGCACGACAATACCTCTTTTCGCTTTCATCTGCGTCTCTCCTACAGGGACCACACTCATAGCGCTCCTGCCAAACGTGTCAGGAAGACTCTTCGGGACACCTCACGGGGTTCCGCAGGTCGTCAACCGCCGCATGAAGACATGCTGGCCTGACCGGTTCCGCCGTAGACACCGAGATTGATGCGTGCACCGTTCGGCAGCGGTTCTTTTCCTGTTGGCGTGTTCGGGTCGCCTGCGTCGATGCACGGGCTGGTCGCGGCGTCGATAACCCACGCCTTAGTTAGCGGGTCCCATCTGCCTGCCTGTGATTGCAGGTGGTAGTCTCCCGGCAACCAGACAGCCGCAAGGTCGGTTGCAGATAGGACCTTGGTCAGGTCGGCAGGATTGGCCCAATAGCCGGGAAGTGCAAAGCGCGGGTCCACATCAAGATTCCCAGCGCCGGGCCAGCCCCCAGCGACATCCGTGTAGGTGATGACGCAATGACTGGACCCCACTACTTGGACTTGCGAGGGCATGTTGGCCCACGCGATGGAGTTCGATAGCACGGCGTTGCTCTGCGAGAAACAGACGCCCGCCCCGGCGCTGCCTCCACCGTTGTTGGAGATTGTGCAGTTGACGAATACCGCGTTGCTGTCTTGGCAGTGAACCGCGCCCCCCGCATTGAGCCCGGTTGCGCGGTTGCCTACGATCAGGCAGTTTACGACCGTTGGACTGCTGCTCACACAGAGGATTCCGCCAGCCGGTTGTGCCTTGCCGCCGGTAATCACCAGGCCCTGCAAGATACAGTTCGGGTCTTCGCCTTCGATGCACTTGACCACTGAATCCCTACCCCGTGCGTCGATGATGGGCAGGTCTGCAATGGGCCCACTGTTAGGATCGTCGCCCAAGCCACTCACGGTAATGGACTTGCCGAGCAGGTCGATAGTCTCGCGATAGGTCCCTGACCGGACAATTACCCTGGTGCCATCCTTGGCGACTTCAATCGCTTCCTGGATCGAGTCAAAGGGATGCTCCGATGTGCCGTTCTCGTTCGGGTCGCCCAGGTTCGGATCGTCGGGACCGGGATCATTTGGCGCATCGTCATCGACATAGAGCACGCCCAGGACACTGGTGAACTGCGCCCGGATTTGGCAGTCGTTCTCCATCGTCAGCGTCAGAGGATTCTGCGATGAAAAGACACTTCCCCGCCAGCCGGCAAACACGAACAATGGGTCCGGCTCGGCTTGGAGCGTGACCTGCGTGCCATGGTCGTACCGGAAGGTGCCTTCACCCGGCGTGCTGATAACACCACCGGCGGTCTTGGAGACAATCATGGTCCGCTGGATGACGGAGAAGCTGGCCGTGATCGTCTTGTTGCCGTCCATGGTAATCGTAACCGGGTTGGTGTTGTTACTCAGGTCACCTGACCAGCCCGTGAACTGGTAACCTGTCTTAGGGATTGCCTGTAGAGTAACCGTCTCTCCGTGGGTGTAGGCTGGCTTGGTGGGGTCGCAGGACACAGAACCGTTCGTGGCGTTGACCGTCAGGGTGTAAGTGTCGATGGCGAAGTTGGCTTGCAGGCTGTAATCGCCGTCTACCGTGACCGTGGTACTGGCCAGCGAGGGATTCGCTACCTTGCCCGCATCGACTGCCGTACCTGTCCAAGCCGTGAAATGGTAATGAGCCTCTGCGGCGGTTGTGATCGGTACGTTGCTGGCGTAGTCGTACTCAAACACCCCCACACCCGGCGCAGAGACTGAACCGCCTGCTGTTGAAGATACGGTCAGCGTGCGCCGGTCGATGGCAAAATTCGCCTGCAAGGTATAATCCGCGTCCATCGTCACCGTCGTGCTGGCCGCGCTCGGATTGCCGACTTTCCCCGCCTCTACCGCAGTCCCGGTCCAGCCAACGAAATGATAGTTGGGCGATGGCGTCGCCACTATCGCCACCGAACTGCCGTGGTCGTACTCGAACGAGCCTATCCCCGGTGAAGTCACTGTGCCGCCAGTGGTTGAGGAAATCGTGAGTGTACGTTGAAGAACCTGGTCCGTGAAGATCAGATACATCGGGCCACTAAGTCCGCCGCTGCCGGAAGGGACAAAATCGTCAAGGAAGGCTCCCGTTGCGCCATTGTAGCGGAGAATGCTGTCAGTGCCTCCGCTGCTCACATACAACTTGCCATCCGGCCCAAACGTCAGGCCCTCCGGGCTCGCCAGACCACCGCCAGAGGCAAAGACCTTGATGAATTCACCTGTATCGCCGTCATACCGAAGGATGTTATTACCGCCCGGATTGCAGACGTAGAGATCACCGCCAGGCCCGAACGTCAGACCCACCGGCCGCCCAAGTCCCCCGCTCCGCTCGGCCACGAAGTCACGGATGAATGCACCGGTTGTGCCGTCGAAACACACCACGTTGTCGTCACCTCTGTCACTCACATAGAGATTGCCATCCGGGCCGAAGACGATTTGTTTCGGATAGTTCATACCGCCAGCGCCAGCGGGTACGAAGACATCCATGAACTTTCCGGTCGTTCCGCTAAATCGGATGATCTGGTTCTCCCCCCACGTGCTGCTGACGTAGAGATTCCCATCGGGACCGAAAACCACGCCATCGACTTCACTACAGGTGTGCCCTGACGTGAACACGCCGATAAAAGCCCCGGTGGTTCCGTTATACTTCAAGACATTTCGTTGGCCGTAACCATCACCCACATAGAGACTGCCATCCGAGCCAAAGGCGAGATCACGAGGCCCAACAAGACCGCCCCCCGACGCGAAGACACCCAGGAACTCACCAGTTGTGGAACTGTACCGCAGCACCTGATTCGTGTGTTCGCTACTCACGAGTAGGTCCGCCACAGCCAACCTGTTACCAAGCGCAAAGAAACCGGCAACCACAGCACAGAACGCGAACGATGCAGCCTTCATGCGTCTTCCCTCCGAGAGCGTAGCGTGATTCAAAGAGCCTCAACCTGAGCGGACTCAATCGATCGTGAAAGGACTTCGCTCCGCGTTCCGCTCACATGTAGTTATTCTATGACGCAGGGCGGTGTCAGTCAAGGACTTTCCGCCTAAATCGTTGCCTGCACTCTCGGGGAGGGGGTAGGGGGCCGTGTCTTCACTTTTCACTTTGCTGGCCGGCTTGGACCGGACCGACTCATTTCTGCAAGATTGAGACTGACGTGAGGTAAGGCAGTGCGCGAGGAATCGGGAGCGGCTTTGCGTTCTGGGGGCGACTGTGTTATGCTCGTGCCCGACAATTAGGAATGGTGTCCTTTTGAAAGGGGATTTTCAGGGGGCACGCGGCGGGGGGCGGTCGATTGAGCAGTGATGCATTTATGAAAATCATTGAGGTTCATAACGTCAGTAAGACCTTCGCCGGCAGGGGGTCGGGGAGGGTCTGTGCGGTGTGCGACCTGAGCTTCGAGGTCGAGGAGGGCACGTGCTTCGGGCTTCTGGGTCCCAATGGCGCCGGCAAGACGACCATGATGAAGATGATTTACGGCCGGAGCATGCGGGATAACGACGACGGCGGGATCATCGACGTTCTCGGTTACGACCCCGCACGGAACGAGCTGGCGATCAAATCGCTCTCTGGCGTCGTGCCGCAGGAGAACAATCTCGACGAGGAACTCAACGTGATTCAGAACCTCATGATCTACTCGAAATTCTACGGCCTGTCCGGCAAGGTGGCCCGCGAGCGGATCAAGGTCCTGCTCGACTTCCTGGAGCTATCGGAAAAGATAAACGCGAGGATCAAGGAGCTTTCCGGCGGCATGCAGCGACGGCTGGTCGTCGCCCGCGCGCTGCTGAACAATCCCAAGCTGCTGATCCTCGACGAGCCGACGACCGGCCTGGACCCGCAGGTCCGACACCTGATCTGGGACAAGCTCCGGCAGCTTCAGGCCCAGGGAACCACCATCCTGCTGACGACCCACTACATGGAGGAGGCGTTCCAGATCTGCGACCGGGTCCTCATCATGCACAAGGGCAGGAAGGTCATGGAGGACAACCCGCGCAGGCTGCTGGCGGACAATATCGAGGCCTACGTTTTGGAGGTGCCGATCGTCAACCACACGCCGGCGCTTGGCGAATCCGACCTGCCCGCCGACGTTCGGCTGGACCGCGCGGAGGGGACCCTGCGGTTCTATGCGCAGGACATCGACCGGCTCAAGAGCTTCGCCGATCAATTGTCGGGCAACCAGTATTACCTCAGGCAGTCCACCCTGGAGGACGTGTTCCTCCGGGCGACGGGGAGGGCCCTCAGTGAGACGCAGTGACCCGTTGGCATTCCCGTCGCTGGCCCAGCGGCTGTTCAGCGTCTGGTATCGCCACGTCCGCGTGTACACGAAGAACCTGCTGAGCAACGGCCTGCCGCCGTTCCTGGAGCCGCTGCTGTTTTTGCTCGGGGTCGGACTGGGCCTGGGACAGTACATCAAGCAGCATATGGACGGGCTCACGTATATCGAATTCCTCGGCACCGGTCTGCTGGTCACCGCCGCGATGTTCACCTCGGCATTTGAGTGCACGTTCGGCACGTTCATCCGCCTCGAATTCGAGAAAATCTACGATGGCATGCTGGCCGCGCCGATCACCGTCAACAACCTCATCGTCGGCGAGATTCTCTGGGCGGGGACCAAGGGCTTTTTCTTCTCGTTCGCCGTGCTGTGCGTGCTGACGGCGTTCCGGATCACTCACCTGCCCCAGGGCCTGCTCGCGCCGTTCGTGGGGTTTCTCACCGGCGTCATGTTCGCCACCCTGTCGCTGCTGGTCACGTCTTTCGTCAAGACGATCAATCATTTCAATTTCTACATGACCGGCTTCATCTCGCCGATGTTCTTCTTCTCGGGGGTGGTCTTTCCGGTGAGCAATCTGCCGTCATCGGTGCGGTTCATTGCGGAGATCGTGCCTCTGACGCACGCCGTGCGCCTGGTGCGGGCCACGTGTACTGGCCGGTATCAACTGAACCTGACGGCGGATCTGGCGTATGTCGCGGTATTCATTGTTGTCATCAGTGTGCTGGCAATTCGAAGGATTCGAGGCCGGTTGATCAGTTGAGTCGGACCCCGTCCAGGGTCTGGGCAGTGAGGTAACATCATGGGGCAGATCGTCATATCCGGCGAGGAAGTCGTCAGCACCCTCCATGCTAACGCCCTGATTCCCCATCAGGTCGTGAATATCGGCATCAACGGCGAGGAGATCAAGATCCGGGTCCGGACGCAGTGGCCTGTGCTCAAGTCGGTCCCGGTGACGATGCGGTTCGCGGGCTTCTGCGATGGGCATCTGATCCTGCAACTGGCCACCAGCCGCCTGACCGATAAGCTCAGTTGGCTGATCGACAAGATGCTGGAGTCGTTCGATCTGGAGGCCTCCGGCAGCCGGTGGGAGTACCCGCGGCTGTACATCGACATCAACCGGCTGATCCAGGGCCAATGGCATGGCGTGGCGATTGCAGATATCGTGGTGCGCGACGGGCTGTTCCACATCACCACGATGCACAACGATGGCTTCGTCGGCGGAAGCGACTCGCCGGGGCAGGATGACGCCGACGCCGGCGAGGAATCGGCTCAGTGAGGACGCCGCCTGCCGGTCGACGCGACGCACCTTCGCAAACGAACGTGGACGAATAAGAGCCAGACCCGAAGGTCCGTCCCTTATCCGTCCACGAATTGACCGTGCCAAGAACCTGCCAACTACGGCAGCCCCGCTCCCGTTGAGCGAAAGCTGCTACTGAGGCTGGACCCTGACCGTCACAGTGGCCACGTGTACGTTGCTGACCCCGCCGGGCACGCCCGTGAGATCGGCGTTCATCAGCGTCACGCACAGCGGGGTCGTTCCGCTGGGAGGCGACATGGAGGCGTTCTGAATCGAAGCGGTGTATGTGCCCGGGACGACGCCCGTCGGGGCGATCGAACAACTCAGAATCAGCGGGAAATTCATCCTGACCCTCAGGTCGATGCACCCTTCGTACCGCTGAACCGTGACCTGGTGCAATTTGATGACGTCGCCCTGATTGGTGATCTGCATCCAGAAGCCGACGTCCATGACCACGGGGAACGACGCCACTTCGAGGGGCACGAATTGGGTGGGCCACTGATGAACCTTGACCTCTCCCGCCCCTGCAAACGGGGCCAGGAGAACGACCAGTGCGACAATAGACAGTTTTGCTCGTAGCATGTTCACTCCTTTCGCTATCTGACCTTCACTCCTTAAAAGCCAGTGTGGCTTGTCAGGCCCTGTCGCCCGTCGTGGTGTTCCGCCCGGGGCTCATCATGAGCCTGGTAGATCCTTCCCCGCGCCGGCATCCTGCAACAGCGCACCCGCGGCGGCCCCGTACGGGAGAACAGATAAGAACGCTCGGACCCTGCACCTCCTTTCCTCCAGCCATGGGAGCCAACGAATCAACGGTGACACCAGGGGAGTGAAGCACCCCCCTGGTGTCAATCTCCATGAGCCATTCAGCCCTCCATGACTGTTCGACCCACTTCGACGCGAGCGTTAGAAAACGGAACTGGAAGATATCGACTGCCTCGTGGGAACAACAATCGCAGGCGACAGTCGGTGCAACGTGCGGACGTGAGGCGTTGCTTGCTCTTCCTCCATGGTGCTCGCGCACCGCAATTGTGAACCGGATGTGTCCGGTTCCTGACCACCGTATCCTCCCTGCATACAGTTTTTCCGCCCGGATTCTGCACCTCCGGGGGCGTGAACGCCTCCGGGCAACAGCGGCAAGGCATGGTTCGCGTAGTGTCACGCATGGCGCTCAGCGTGCGCGTGTCGTCGGACCGCGAGACCGGCAGACGAGCCGATTCCCTGGCGGACGACAAGTAGCTGAGGCGGAACAGGCGGGCCAGTTCATGTGCTTCGACCGCGATCACCCCCATAGCGAGCGGCGGGTAGGCCGTCGCTGGTGTGCCATCGTCGCGCGGCGCCCCGCGCACATCCCTGCGTACCCTTGGCAAATCCATAGCCCAACCTCCTTGCACAGTCTTGGTAGATGCTGCAGACACCCAGCAAGGCTGCATCGGGTGCAGACTCCAAACGCACCTTCATCCGTGAGAAGCGCACCGTCCCACCGGTGGCTCTTTGGCTTGACCCTCCTCCTGAGGGACTGCCAATTACGGCTTGTTCATACCCGGATACCCTCCAATTGTCAAGAAGAAACCGGGAAGAATCGCGGAAAAACTTCATGACGGCTGCATTCTGGGACAGGCAGACACCGACACCACTGGCCCACCTTGTGGCGCGCCGGGCGGCATTTGTGTCGTGGGCATCCTGCTCGCGGTCGGAAGGCCAGACACCTTCCACGCGATCTTTGACGATGCTGACCGCTCGTCACAGGGTCCTGCGGTCGGGGCTCTGCGGGCGCACCGGAAGCCGCGCGAGGAACCGCCGTTCCGTCTGGCCAAACAGGCCGATACTTATCCGTAATATCTGGAGCTCGACGGTATCGCCTTCTGTGACCTTCTCCATCTCCAGAGAAAACTCCTCCATGTTGCGCACCGTCGCATCGTTTACCTGGAGGATGAGGTCTCCACCCTGGAGTCCGATCTGTGCGGCGATCCCCTGGGGTGTGACATCGGTGACGATCAGAATCGGGTAGGCGTTCTGGAAATCGAAGCGGCGGGCGACGGCGGCCGTCAGCTCGGAGACGTCCATTTGAAAGTAGGTGCGTGCGAGGGCCCGCCCGTCCGGCAGGGGGCGCAGCAGCAGGGACAACTGGGTCTGTCGGGTGCGGCTTGCGTCACTGGGCCGGACGTACGTCAGGCGGATCGGCTCTCCCACCGCCTTATTCATCATCCTGACGTAGAAGTCGATGACGCTGGTCAGCTTGTGGCCGTCGAGCTCCAGGATGAGGTCGCCCGGGGCCAGGCCCTTGCCGTCGGCGGGGCTGCCCTTGCTGACGGCGTCGACGGCCAGGCCGGTGAGCTGGCCGACGGTCTGCATGCGTCCGACCGTCAGTCCGAGGCGGACGCGCCGCAGTTGCTCGGGCATGAGCATGTGGCTGAGGTTCTCCACGAGCGAATCGACGGGAATGGCAAAGCCGATATTCTGAGCTTCGGCCCGGATGGCGGTCGTGATGCCGATGAGTTCGCCGTTGACGTTGAGCAGGGGGCCGCCGCTGTTGCCCGGGTTGATCGGCGCGTCGGTCTGGATCAGGCCGCGCAGCCAGTAGTCCTCGGTGACCTTGATATCGCGTCCGACGGCGCTGACGACGCCGCTAGTCACCGTATTCGAATAGCCGTAGGGATTGCCGATGGCGATCGCGGTTTCTCCGATCATCAGGTCGTTGCTGCGGCCCAGCTCGATCGTGGGCAGCTTGTCGTTGGTTTTGATCGCCAGCACAGCCAGATCCTTGCTGGTGTCTACGGAAACGACGTTGGCCTGGAATTCCCGCCCGTCGCTGAAGACGACCTTAATCCGCTTGACCGTTTCGACGACGTGGGCGTTAGTGACGATGAACCCGTCCTCATGCACCACGAAGCCCGACCCGAGGACGGATACCTGCTGCTCGAAGCGTGGTCCCCACGGGTCGAACTGCCCGAAATCCGGCCAGACGCGTCGGGAGACCGTCTGTTCGCCGGAGATGTTGACGACGGCCTTGTGCGTTCGCTCGTAGACCTTGACAACGGGGGTTTGTCTATCAAATTGGAGCTTCTCCAGGCCGTAAGCGGGCCCGGCCCGTCCGGCCAGCAGGACCAGACATGCCGCCATCGAAAGCACTGACTTGGTCATAGGTTCCGAATCTCCACTGTGCAAGGTCGTTGAAACCGTATGGGTCTTCTCCAACCGGCGATTCTTATACCGAACTATGCATTGTACCGGCGGGGTGTTCGCTTGCCGAGGGCAGAACGCCGTGATGGATTAGGAGCCGGCCGGAGGCCGAGACAGGGCAGGAGAACTGGTGGGCTCTTGACTCAGCGATTGCAGACGCACCCGGCGCCGATCAATGCCTGCGGGACATGCGGTCATCCGGCCTTCTGCCTCCTCTTGGCGAGGGCCTCCTCGGCTGCTGGCGCGTCTTATCCGGGATCTCTTTGATCTCGAACTTGCCGCCTCTGGGTCTGGGCCGGCCGGGCCGTTTGGCGGCCGACTTGCCTTTCCTCAAGGTCGTCAGGGCATTGCGGCAGATTTCTGCTGTTCGGTTGTCCGGCAGGCTGAGGCCCTCCATGAGCACTTCGTCCGCCTTCTTGCGCATGCGTCCCCGCATCTTCCTCAGTCCGTACGCCGCCGCACTCTTGACTCGCCGGGGTGTATCCAACAGCAGCGCTTCCTTGAGGATGTCGAGCCCGTCTTCCTGCATCCAGGAGAGATTGAAGGCGCTCTGGCGGATCGTGGAGATGTTGGTGGAGTACAGTTGCTCCCGCAACTTGGCCAGAAGTTGTATCGAGGCTTCGTCCTTCTCTCGCCCTGATGGTTGCCTTTTCTCCAATCTCATGAAGCCACCTCCCTGCACGTATCGGCACACACAGCCAGGTTGCTGAAAGCGGCCTCGGGCTTGGCTCGTGGAGACGATAAGAAGTTCCCTCGGAAGCAATGGTAAACAGGGACCCAACGAGACACCGGATATTCCCCCCACAAATCACATGCGTGTGATCGGTCGTCACTCACTCCATGCCTGGACATCAGCATCCTTGCCTATCCTCCATCACTGGGTGCACGCTGCTTGGGCCTATCGACAGTCAATCCTTCAGGTTCCCGGAGGAACTCGAATCTACGGCGCCAACACATGCCAGAATCGCACTGATTGTCACAACGGCTGTTATAGTTGTCAACCTTATTTTTGGGCAGGGTTTTTCCTATTCTTCATCGATTTTCTGCGCGGCTTGCAGGAGTCCGGAGGAAAGGACCGGTACGCCGATCCGTGTCTGGCCGATGCCCGGCGCCCCGGATGGCGGTCTCACGCTGCCAGCCGAGCGGGCAAAAAATCGATTTTTCTGTAACAAACGGGTATTTCCAAGCGTCTGATTATACCAGCAGAGAGAACCTGCGCATGGAAAGGCGCCGACGCAGGGCCCGCAGCCTCTAATGGCTGCCATGTAACGTGGCGGAGGACTCGTCAGGACTCGCCGTGCCGACCGGCACGCTCGCGTGGGCGAAGATGCGTCGGCAAAAGCGATGACAGAGTCGCGCCCGCCAGCCAGGCAGGGGAGCCCGCTTGACTCGGGCTGCCGTTCTCGGTACAGTTAGGATATAGTGAGGTTTCTTCTCGTTGAGGTGATGGGATCCCGATGGACTTGCGCGGCAGTGGTATCAAGAAGAAAAGACTGGGCGAACTGCTCTGTGAGAGGGCATACCTCGATGAATCCAGCCTGGAGGTCGCCCTTGCCGAACAGAAAGTCAAGCATAAGCGACTCGGGCAGATTCTCCTCGATTTGGGCTATATCACGCAAGCGCAACTGAACGAAGCCCTGGCCTGTCAGGCGGGGATCGAGAGGATCGATCTGTCGGAAGTGTCCGTGGGCAGCGATGTTATCGGGCTTGTTCCGGCCGATCTGGTGAGCAAGTACAACATTTTGCCGTTGTGGCGTGAGGATGGTCGGTTGGCCGTAGCCATGAGCGACCCGTTCCAGGCCCAGGTGATGGAGGACCTGCGGCTGGTTACCGGCTGCCTGATCCAGCGCTACTACGCCGAGCCCTCTCAACTGGAAAATGCCATCCTGAGGTTCTATGGCAGCAACGTAGCCCGCATGCTGGATGACTTGGCGCCGGCCGAAGCGCGGGGCGATGACGATCTGGGCAACGGCGATTTCTCACCCGCCAAGCTGCATGAGCTGGCCCGCGAGCCGTCCCTGGTCAACCTGGTCAATCTCGTGATCCTGGAGGCGATCGACGCTCGGGCAAGCGATATTCACATCGAGCCGTTCGAACGCGAGGTCAAGATCAAATACCGCATCGACGGCATGCTGGTGGAGAAGACCCCGTCGTCCAAGCGACTCCAAGCCGCCATCATATCCCGCATCAAGATCATGGCGAATATGAACATCGCCGAGCGGTTCGTCCCCCAGGATGGCCACATCGAATTCACGGGCAAGACCGGCAGGATCGATATCCGCGTCTCGACGGTGCCCACGGTCTTTGGGGAGGCCGTGGAGCTTCGACTGCTGGACAAATCCGCCTCGCTGATGAACCTCACCGATCTCGGCATGAATGCCCAGACGCTCGAGGGGTTTTCCAAGTGCCTGCGGAAGACGCACGGCATCGTCCTGGTGACGGGGCCGACGGGGTCCGGCAAGACCACCACCCTGTACGCCGCACTGAACAGGATTTATTCGCCCTCGGTCAAGATGATCACGATCGAGGACCCGGTCGAGTATCAACTGGAGGGCATCAACCAGATCCCGGTGAATCCCAAGAGAGGCCTCACATTTGCCACGGGTCTGCGGCATATCCTCCGTCACGACCCGGACATCATCATGGTGGGCGAGATTCGAGACCGGGAGACCGCCGATATCGCCATCCGGGCGGCCCTGACCGGACACCTGGTGTTTTCCACGCTGCACACGAATGATGCCGCCGGTGCGGTTACCCGGCTGATCGATATGGGCGTCGAGCCGTTTCTGCTGGCCAGCTCGCTGGAGGGGATCCTCGCTCAGCGCCTGGTGCGGAATATCTGTCCCCGGTGCAAGGAACTGTATCGGCCGGATGAGAACCTTCTGAGAAACCTCAACGGCTCAGTCAAGCTGGGGCCGGATACGCAATTCTACCACGGCGCCGGATGCAGCCAGTGCAGCGAGACGGGGATGACCGGCCGCACCGGAATTTTCGAACTGCTCCGCATCACCGGGCGACTGAGAGACCTGATCGCCACTCGGCCGACCACGGAGCAGATCGTCAGAGAGGCCCCGCCAGACCATATCAACATGGTGCACGACGGCGTCGGAAAGGTCTTCCAGGGCGTCACGACGCTGGAAGAGGTCTTCCGGGTGGCAAAGAGCATTGGGGATGATGAATGACGGGCCTCACGCGGTGACGGGGCTTCACAACGCCAGCCACAATCGAGGTCCAAACGGGGTGAACTTTGGGTCAGTATTCCTACAAGGCGGTGGATCAGGCAGGCGGACACGTTGCAGGTGTGGTGGAGGCGAGTGACCGCAGAAGCGCAGTGGCGGCGCTGGCCACTCGCGGGCACCTGGTCACTGAGCTGATGGAACAGGCGCAGCCGGGACAGGCGGCCGCGACTCGCCGCCCGACTCTTACACTGCCGGCGTTGCCCGCGCTGGGGGGGTGGCGGGTGACGAGCCGGGAGATTCTGGCGATGACAACGCAGCTCAGCACGGCCGTGCGCGCGGGCCTGCCCCTGTTGAATGGCCTGGAGCTCATTCGCAAGCAGCAGCGCAGGCCGGGCATGCGGAGGCTCTTCGACAACCTGGTCGAATCCGTCAACGCCGGCAAGTCGCTGTCGGAAGCCCTGGGGGAACACCCGGAGATCTTCAGCCCTCTCTATATATCCATGATCCGCGTGGGCGAGACGGGCGGCATCCTGGAGCAGACCAGCACGCAGTTGGCGATGATCCTGGCCCGCGAGGAGAGAGTGAAGTCGAACATGAAGAACGCGGCGGCCTATCCGATCTTCGTGCTGGTGCTCGGACTGGTCTCCGCCACGATAATTGTCACGATGATCCTGCCGAATATTCTCCTCACGGTCGGCGCCGGCGGGGCGGCGCTTCCTTTGCCCACGCGAATACTGTTGAGCATCAGCGGTTTCCTGCATGCCCTGTTCACGAGCGTGGCGGGGTGGTTCGTGCTCCTGGCGACGATTGCCGCCCTGTATGCTTTCCGCCGGTGGACGAAGGCGGCGGGCCGTTTCTCGTGGGACAGCTTCAAGCTGAGGATTCCCGTGCTCGGGTCGGTCCTGCGGACTATCGCCGTCGGCCGGTTTGCCCGGACGCTCGGCGCCTTGACGCAGGGCGGCGTGACCATCCTGGAGGCCCTCGGCGTCGTGCGCGACACCCTGGGCAACGAGGTGCTGGCGCGGGAGGTCGATGGGGTGGCCGAGAAGGTCAAGCGGGGCGAATCGGTCGCCGAGCCGCTGGAGGCGTCCGGCTGTTTCCCGCCCCTGCTCGTCCAGATCGTGGCCGTCGGGGAGCAGACGGGCAAGCTGGACGACCTGCTGCTGAATGCGGCGGAGACCTTCGACACGGATGCCGATGCGGCGATCAACCGGTTCATGGCGATCTTCCCCGCCATATTGATTCTTATGCTGGCCCTGATTGTCGGATTCATCATCGCGGCGGCGCTGCTGCCCATCGTGATGATGTCCCTCGGGACCGGAACGATCGGATAACCCGATGGAATGTCACCCGTAATGAATGCAAGAGGTAACTCAATGAGGTCCCAAAGGCGTACACGAAGAGGATTCACCCTGGTCGAGCTGATCGTTGTGGTATTGATCATTTCCATGCTGGCCGCGCTGCTGGCGCCGCGAATGTTCAAGGGACTGGGCAAGGCCAAGGCGGACATCGCGCGGGCGAAGATGACGCTGATCGCCGATTCGCTGACGCGGTTCCAGCTCGACTGTGGGCGGTTCCCTGACGAGTCGGAAGGGGGCCTGGAGGCCTTGCTGAGGTCGCCGCCGGACTTGGAGGAGAAGTGGAACGGCCCGTACCTGAACCGCAGCCAGATCGTCGATCCCTGGGGCAATATGTACATCTATTCCTCCGAGGGACAGTACAACCCGGGCAGTTTCGACATTGTCAGCCTCGGCGCCGATGGTCAGGAGGGCGGCGAAGGTGAGAATGCGGACATCGCATATGAGTAGATCGGGCCGAAGCCTGTCAATGCCTGATTGGCGCCGGCCGGTCCGCAGCGGCGCGGTGTGCGGCGGCTTTACGCTCACGGAGATGCTGGTGGTGATCGCCGTCATCTCGATCCTGGCCGGCCTGGGCACCGGGATGTACGGCGGGACGTACAAGAAGCTTCTCGTTGAGAAGGCGGCCCGCCAGTTCCTGCTGATGGCCCGGTACGCGCGAATCGCGGCGATCGAGCAGCAGCGGCCCTATGAGATAGAATTGGATGAGGCGGGTTTTCTCCTGGCCACGACGCAGTTGAATGCCCAGACCAACCAGACGGAGCGGATTCTGGTGAGGGACTACTACTGCCAGCCGGTGAAGTTTGAGGGCGACATGAAATTCGAGGATGTGAAAGTGGCCGGAGAGGTGATTGGCACCACAAGCAAGGAGGCAGGGGAAGAGGCGAAGAAGATTACATTCCTGCCGAACGGTTCCGCCGAAACGGCGGTGGTGCAAATCGGAGACGGCAAAACGCACTACACCGCGGCGATCGTGGCGTCGACGGGCAGGGTGACGCTCTCTTTCGGCCTGGCCGAGGGCGTCAAGAATACGACCGTGGATTTGGACGCGCAATGAGAGCGATGGCGACGACAACACGTGCTGGCTTCAATCTCGTGGAGACCCTGGTGGCCAGCATGATCCTCTCGGGGGCGGTGCTCGCCTTGGGCGCGATCAGCACGAATGCCCTGAGGGACACGCGTCTGAATCAGCATTACCAGCAGGCGGCGACGCTCCTGGATAAGCAGCTCAACATGATCGACTACGTGGGCATCGATCAGTTCATCAAGATGGGCCGGACGGACGGCGACATCGAGGACGTCGAGCCCGGATACCACTGGGAGGCGACGACGCAATACCAGAACACGGACAATCTCTACCTGGTGACCGTCAGGATCACCTGGATGGAAGGAAAGCGGCCCTATAACGTGACGGCTCAGACCATGCTCGACGGCACCGGCCTGACTGCCACTTCCGGAACAACGACGACAGAGAAATGAGATTGCAGACGGCACACAATCGGGGCTTTACGCTGGCCGAGGTTCTGATCGCCTCGACGATCAGCGCGTTTGTCACGCTCGTGGCGGTCGGCGCGCTGAAGACGATCACCGACGGCTCGCAGGCGGTGGGCAGAGTTGCGGAGACGACAATGGAGCTGCGATTCGCCGCCCGGATGATGGCGAACGATCTGGCGAATTTGTACCGTGACCCGGACATGAAGAAGATGAAGCTGGTGGCCAGCGCCCAGGGCCTGGAGCTGGGCGGCCCGGCGTTTCTGACCTTCTACATGGCCGGACGGGCGAAAGCCCGGGCCGGTCAGCCTGAGGGCGATATTTATGAAGTGGAGTACCTCCTGAGCACGCAGAAGGATCTGGAGTCCGAGGAGCCGGCGCAGAAGTCCCTCCTGATGCGACGGCTGTGGCCGAATCCCGACAGGCAAAGGGACCCCGGCGGCATCCTGTCCACTGTGGCGGAGGAGGTGGCCGAATTGCAGATGAACTTTTTCGACGGCAAGCAGTGGTCGTCCGAATGGCCCGAGGAAATGCAGTCGATACCCCAGCTCATCGAGATTACGCTGATCGCGCAGCCGAAGGGCCGGGGTGAGCCGATGCGGGAGATGTTCGTCGTCGGCTTCCCCCGACTGGCGGCGAAGATGGCTTCGAGTCCCGGCGAGGGACAGCCGGAGGGTCAGACGCCGCAGACGGAGGGGATGCCGCCCGAGCCTGAAGGCGGCCAGAATACGCAGGGATCACCGGATTCGAAATGATGGCCGGAAAAGAGCAGTTTCGCAGGTTTTCTGGAAGAGCCGGTACAGGCGGGAGGAAAGGTCTCGTCCTGGTACTGGTGCTCTGGGTGCTGGTCGTGATGACCGCGATCGTCGCCGTAGTCAGTCAGACCAGCCGGCTGAATATGAAGGTTACCACCAGCGCGATGGATGAGCTGCGCTGCAAGTGGGCCTGCCGCGCGGGGACCGAGATGGCGATCGGGTTACTCAGCGAAGACCTGCGGGCCAGCGACTGTCTGCTGGACCTCTGGAGCGACAACGACGACGACTACAACAACGTCCAACTGGAACGGTGCGCGTATACCGTTCGCGTGACGGATGACGCCGGTAAGCTCAATATCAATACGGCCACCAAGGAGCAGCTCATGGCGCTGCCCTACATGCAAGAGGACATCGCCGATGCGATTCTCGACTGGCGGGACCAGGACAAGGATCCGCGGCCCGAAGGGGTCGAGACGGGCTATTATGAGACCCTGCCGTACCCCTACAGTGCCCGGGACGGCCCCTTTGTGACAATCCGGGAACTGCTGCAGGTCAAGGGGGTGACGGAGGAGCTGCTGTACGGCGAGGACACGAACCTGAACGGTCAGCTCGACAATAATGAGATGGATGGCACACTCAGCCCGCCGATGGATAACGGCGACGACTACCTGGACCAGGGGTGGATCGCCTACCTCACTTGCTACTCCTACGAGAAGAACGTCGATGCCGACGGCAACAATCGGATCAACATCAACCAGGCCGACGAGCAGCAATTGCAGACCGACTTGGGTATTCAAGCCGGGCAGGCCAGGTGGATCGTGCAGAATCGGGGGCAGGGATATAAGAGCATCGCAGACCTCATCGGCACGAATACCGCACAACAACCTCAAGGCGGCCCCGCGGCCGGACCCGGGCCGGGCCCAAATCAGGGAAATCAGGAGAACCAGGGAAATCAGGGAGGGCCGGGGAATCAGGGAAATCAAGGGAATCCGGGAAATCAAGGGAGCCAAGGAAACCAGACGCAGGCCGTACCTATCGACACCCAGACGTTCGCCCAAATCGCGGACCGCATTACGATCGTGGGCCAAGACAAGATTCCGGGCCGGATCAATATCAACACGGCGCCGTGGGAGGTGCTTGCGGTGCTGTTCGGCAACGACGAGCAGGCCGAGCAGATCGCCCGCTCCATCGTCGCAGAGCGCTCGGGTCTGCTGTACGGATTCCAGAGCATAGCCGATGTTATTAACGTGCAGTCGGTAGGCATCAACAACTTCAAAAAGATTGCGGACCAGATCACGGTTCGTTCGGACGTGTTCACGATTCGGTGTTATGCCGCGGCGGCCATAAGCGGGGCCAAGCTGCAAACGGAATGTGTGGTGGATCGTTCCGCAACGCCGTGCACCGTTCTTTACTGGTACCAGGGAGCCAATTACTGATGAACAAGAGCCCGAAAACACCTCGCTCGGTGATTGCCGGCGTGAAAGAGGACGCACAATTCAAAGCCGTCGAAGTGCGGACACTGGATGGTGCGGTCGAGCTTGTGTGGGCCAAAAGCATGTCCGGGGACCGGAGCTGGAGCGATCTTGCGGCCGCGTGCGGCCTGGCCGTGGCAGTCGACGCTCGCGGCAAGACGCCCAGGAAAGACGTCATCTCGGTCGTCGGCCTGGACTCGACGGCGGTGGCCTTCTACCGGATCAGCGCACCGGCGGTCGGCGAGGAGGAGACGGCGTCCATCGTTCGGATGCAGGCCGAGTCGCTTTTGCCGCTGTCGCCCGATCAGATCGGGGTGGCGTGGCGAACGATGCCGTCGACCGACGGGCAGGTCGATGTGACGATTGCGGCGGCACGCAAGGACCAGCTCCGCAAGTTCATCGAAAACACTCGCGACTTCCACCCGCGAAATATCCTGCTCTCCTGCGAGGGAATGGCGCAGGCCTGGCAGAACCTGTTTACCGGCCAGGAGCCGCAGGCCACGATCATCAGCATCGGGGAGCGGGACACACAGATCTGCCTTGTCCAGATGCATCACGTGGTTCATGCGGCCGTCCTCGATATCGGTATGAGCGACCTTGTGCATGCGGACGGCCATGTCGGCCAGAGCGACACGTCGGAAGAGGTGGAGCGATTTGCGCAAGACATACGAACGATTCTCGACTCCTTCGGCTGGGAGGCATCCACCGTCTGGCCGATCCTCGTGCTTTCCGACGGCGGCAAGGCCACAGACGCCGTTGTGGCGTCGTTGAACGCGTCGGGCCTGCCCGCGCGGACGAGTCTGCCGAGCACGCAGGAGATCAAGCTGCCGCCGAACTTCGAGGCTCACGACATCTACCAATACCGCACGGCCCTGGGCCTGGCCCTGCTGGCGATGAAGGAGCCGTCGGAGACTTTGGACCTGTTCGGAGGGATTGTCGAGGACCAGGCGCAGACGCAGGCGAAGCGGGCTCGATATTCCGTGATCCTGGCGGGCATCGTTGCCGCGGTGATGCTGGCGGCCTTTGTCGCGACGTCCTACATGGTGGACCGGGGCCGCGACAGGCACTATACGAGCTTGCTCAAGCAGACCGATCTGGACCAGGCCCGGCAGCGTCAGAGCCTCCTGAGAACGGTGGCACAGCACAGGGCGGACTTGCTCCAGTTGCTGACGGACATCAGCAGCGGCGAAAACAGCGGAATCATTCTCGACAGCTTCCATTTCAAGAAGGGCCAGGTCGTCACGCTCATCGGCCAAACCGATAATGTGGAGCAGTTGTGGAAGTACCAGCAGAACCTGCGCGGCCGCAAGGGACTGAAAGAAGTGGAGATCTCCTCGTCCAGCCAGGACGCCAAAACGAAGAAGATAAAATTCACGATCACGTTCCAATACAAGGACTTTGGAAAGAAGACCGCCGTGTTGTAGCGGCGTGAGGGGAGCATGATAAGAAAGCTGACACCGAGAGAAGTGCGTGTGGTCCGGTTGGGGGCGGTGATTCTCATCGCCATCCCGGCGTTCACCCTCGGACCAGGATGGCTCAAAGACTGGGGCAAGGTCCGCCAGTCCGTGGCGAAGGCCGAAAGCCAGTTGAAAGACCTGGACATGGATGACGCCAAGCAGGCGGGCCTGCTCGCCATCGTCCCCGTCTGCGAAGTGCCCCAACCCGAGGAGACGCAGAAATTCCTGTTCCGTGACAAGCTCTACGAGCAGTTGAAGAAAGCCGGCATCAACACGGAGCCGCTGCAGTTCCTCGCCTCTCGAAAGGCGGGCAGTCTGCCCTACAGAGTGCTGAAGATCCAGTGCAACGGCAAGTGCAAGTTCGACCAGTTGCTGGAGCTTCTTGCCGGCCTGCGGGAGAACCCGCACCTCGTCAGCGTCGAGGAGCTGAGCATCGAGTGCGATTCAAAGCAGCCGCCGGACAAGCGGCAGGAGGTTGAGATCAAGCTCATCGTTTCCACGTTCGTCAAGTGATCGAGGTTGGAGCAGTCGTGATCGCATGAGGCCCAAAATCAGACAAACCGGTCCGCGCAATCTGGCGCCCGCCGTGCTCATAGCGGCGGCGATTCTGCTCGGCGCGTTGGCGACCGTCAAGGTGGCCAGTTTCCTTCGGGTGCGGAATCTGTCCGCCCAGATTCGTCACCTGGGCGAGCAGGACCCGAAGCATTTGCAGGACTCGCTCAAGCAGGTGAAGGAGACCATCGAGGGCCTGAAGAAGAACAACCTGTTCGTCCGACAACCTCCGAAGGAGCATCCCGTCAAGCAGGTCGACGGGATTCTCGGCAGTGAAGTCCTGATCGGGGATAAGTGGTACAGGGTTGGGGACCAGATTGGCGGCGCGAAGATCGTGGCGATCACATCGACCAACGTGAAGATCGCCTGGGACGGCCGAGAGCAGACGTTTGCGCCGCTGGCCGCGGTCGGCGCCGAGGCGCCGCAGCAGGCGCCTCCACAAACGCCTAGCAAGCCGGAACCGGAGAAACCGCCGGAAACGGCGAAGGCTGCGCCGCCGTCGGCGCCGGCAGAAGTGAAGGTGGCGGCCGCACCCGCAGACAACGATCCCCTGGCCTGGATGGGCGTGACGCTGCCGCCCCAGATAAAGGCGAAGCTCCTCGAGCAGTGGAACCAGATGCCGGAGGAGGAGAAGGAGAAGGCGAAGGATAAGTGGAACAGCATGCCCCAAGCGGACAAGGACAGGGCCGTCGAGGAGTTGTCGCGGATGCCGTAGATCGTTGCAGAGGACGGCGATGCGAATAGGAACCGATCAGTCATGAGCACAAGGGAACACGAACACCGGATTGAGCCGCTGGCCATGATGCTGTTTGCCGTGGCGGCGCTGCTGGGGGCCTTCATGCTCCTGGAAATCGCAAAGTTCGCTGCGTCCCTGGCGCACGCGGAGAGCACAGTAGCCCGGGCGACCCGTCCGGCGGCGAAGACAAGCGCCGGGCCGCAGGATGCGGGGCAGACGCGGTCGGTCGTCGATGGACTCAAGAAGAACAACCCGTTTGCGCCTCTGCCGGCCAAGCAGCATCCAGTGAGCGAGGTGATCGGCATTCTGGGAGATGAGGCGCTGATCAACGGGCAGTGGTATAAGGTCGGGGCCACCATAGGAGACGCCAAGATTCTCGCTATCGAGCCGACGAAAGTGAAGATCGTCTGGAACGGGCAGGAGAAGGAGTTTACGCCGATTAGCGCGACAGGCTCGGGCGGCCCGCCCGGGCCGGGTGGGCCGGAGCGGCCTCGCGGCGGTCCGCAGCCTCCGCAGAAGTCCGGCCCGCAGATGGTCGTCACGGGCGGTCGCGGCAGCGGACCACCGGGATCGGCCTTCCTGTCTGCCGAGGAACGGGAGGCCATGAGAGAACGATGGAAGAACATGTCGCCCGAGGAACGGGAGAAGCTCAGGACTGAGATGCGTGAGCGGTTCGGCCGCCAAGGGCGATAAGCAGAGCAAGGAAGAAAGGTCAGTCTTATGAAGCAAGTGAGCACGGTGACCACCATCATCATTGCCGCCGCGGTGCTTGTCGCTGCGTATGCGATCGGCGTTCTGGTGCGCGAACTCCGGATGGGCGGCAGATCGACGGGCAGCGATGTGGCAGCCCTGGATCAGGGTGCGACCCCGCCCGGACCGGGCACCGGACGCGCGGGGGCCGTCAAGTCCGCCGATCCCCTGGAAACCAGGCAGGAAAAGGAGAAGGTGCTCAAGAAGATGAGCAACCTGACCCAGGAGCAGAAGGATCGCTTTAGGGCTCAGGTCCGCGACAGCGTCACCCCCAGCGGCAAGGAACAGAACCGCAATCCGACCCTGCGGGAACGCGACAAGAGGATACAGAAGTGGCAGAGCATGTCGCCAGAGGAGAAGAAGGCGTTCGAGGCGCAGATGAAGCAGAAACTTGAAGAGACGCCGCAACAGCAGGGCGCCTCGCCGGACGCCAATCAGCCCGCAAGCACGACAGTTGAGCAAGGCGTAAAAGAAGACGGCTCCAAAACAAAGGACGCCGCTCAGGATCCAGCGTCGAAAAGCAACCAGTAACTGATTGAGATGAGGAGAATACCTTGGAACGGTCAAAGTTGCTCCTGTGGGTGTTAGTCGTCGTCGCCGCCGGTGTGATCATCTGGCGGGTCGGTTTCTTCACGCCGAAGGCCTCGGTGCCGAGTGTCGATCGACAGGCAGACGCCAGGTCTGGTGCTGTCGTGCGCGCTGCCAGCGGGCCTGCTGCAGATGCGCCCGGTGAGGCTAGGGTCGGCGCGCCTGCGGAAGCCAAAGCGGCGAGCGAGCCGAACAAGCCTGCCGCCGGGGTCGAATCGGGCAAGCCGGTCGCTAAGACGGAGCCGAACAAGCCGGGCGCCGGCGCCGAGCCGGGCAAACCTGCCGGCGCGCCGGAGCCGAATCGGCCTGCGGATTCTGCGAAAGCGGCCGAGCCGAACAAGCCGTCCACGCCCGACGCGGCCAAGGCCAAGTCGGCCGAGCCCAATGCCCCGAAGGAAGGCGGCGAACCCATGGAGGCCGTCAACCTCAAGGACGTCGAGATGAAAAGCATCATCGACAAAATCGCCCAGTGGACGGGCAAGACCGTGATCCCGCATGACGAGGCGATGAAGCAAAAGGTGACCATCTATGCGCCGAACAAACTGCCTCGCAAGAAGGCCCTCGAGAAGATTTACAGCGCGCTGCGCATGAAGGGCTACATGGTCGAGGAGTCAGGCGACACCATCTTCCTCAAACCTCTGACGGCCGCCAAACTGGGCGTGTTCCCGACGGTCGGCCCGGACGAGCCGCTGGCGGCGTTCGAGAACAAGGACCAGATCGTGCAGAAACTGTTCAAGCTGACCAACTATCCGCCGGCCCAGATGGGTGAGATCGTTCAGCCGCTGGTAGGGGAGTACGGGCACGTCAGTGCGGATGCGACGACGGGCACGTTGCTCGTCATCGACACGGTCGGAAACCTCATGCGGATTGAGCACATCATCGAACAGTTTGACACCCCTGAGACTGGCAAAGCCATCACGGAGGTCATTGAGGTTCGCTATGGAGATCCGGCGGAGATCGTGCAGGTGCTGCGAATGCTCCTCGGGGAATCGCCGGAAGGGGGCAGCCGGGGCCGCAGACCCCTCAGCGGTAGAGTCTCCTCGATGTCGAGGCCCGGCGGACCTGGCGGACAGGGAAGCCCAGGTGGGCCCGGCGGGCAGGGCGGACCCGGCGGCGCCAGGGCGGCCACTGCGACGAGCGTCACGATCGGAGGCGGCGAGATTCCCATCATCCTGATCCCCGAGCCCAAACGGAAATGGATCATTGTCAGTGCCTCGGCGGAGGACCTCAAGAAGATCCGCAGTTGGGTGGAGAAGCTCGACAGGCAGGAGCCGGTTCAATCCGACTCGGAAACGGTCGCCGTCGCCTATGCCGACCCGGTGGAGGTGGCGCAGCGCATCGAACAGGCGCTTTCGGAGATGCCGGGCGCGGAGCTAAAACCCAGCGTGGTCGTTCAGCCGCTTCAGCAGTCCCGCCAGATCATGATCTTCGGCCGCGCCGAGCTGCGGGACATGGTCAAGAAGATGATCGCCGAAGTCGATATGCCGGTCGGGACATTCGAGACGAAGCATTTTCATCTCAAGCACGCCGACCCGGAGCAGGTCAAGCAGAACCTGGACAGTCTGTACGGCGAGACGACCCAGCGGTATGACTACTCCAGCTACATGCGGTACGGCCCCGGCTCCCGCCGGACGCCCGCCGACACCGTCAAGGTGATCGCCTTTTCGGCGATGCAGGAGGTCACCGTGATTGCCTCGCCGGCGAATATGCTGAAGATCGAGAAGCAGATCGAGGAGTGGGACGTGCCGCTCAATGTCGAGGCGGTCAAACCGAGGATCATCGAGCTGCGCAACTCCGACCCGGTGCAGATGTCGCAGTTGCTGACCAAGTTGTTTTCCGAGGAGACGGATACGAGCCGCTCCTTCTTCCGCATTCTCTTCTACGGGGACATGGGCGACCAGCGAAAGAACATCGTGGGCCCCCTGTACGGACAGCTCACCTTCGAGAACGTCCCCGGGACCAAGAAGATCATCGTCATCAGCAAGATCCCCCAGGCCTACGACGTGATCGAGCAGCTTATTTACGACCTGGATCGTCAGGAAATGGCGGAGATCCCCCACGTCGTTCAGGTCAGGTACGCGGATACGGAGGACCTGGCCGAGCGGCTCAACGCCATGTTCAACGAGCCCGGGACGAACGCTCGCATCCGCCGCAGGACGCAGGGCATCGGCCAGTATTCCATGGAGGAGCCGCAAGGCAACCAGGCCCAGGGCAACGTCCGAGGAGGCAACACCGGCGGCGGCAACAACAACAATCAGAGCAACCCCGGCGAGTACACGCCCTGGTGGTCCTCCGGTGCGCGGCGGACCCTTGACGAAGAGCCGATCAGCAACGTGATCGGGCGTGTCCGGTTCGTTCCCGATCCGAGAAGCAAATCCCTCCTCGTGCTGGCCGCGCCGGAATTCCAGAGCAGCATTGCGGACACGATCCGGGACCTGGATGTGCCCGGCAAACAGGTGATGATCAAGGCCGTGGTCATCGAAGTGGATCATCAGGATCTCACCTCCCTCGGGCTGCAGCTCTCCTCCAATCCCGGCGAGGTATTTGCCTCTCCAACGGAAGACTCCATCACGGCTCTCAGCAAGCTGGATTATCTGGAGCAGCACGGCTCGCTGACCATCGAGTCGGGCACCAACATCACAGCCTTGCTCGATTTCCTCGTCAAAACGGTCAATGCCCAGATCCTCAACCAGCAGACGTTGTGGACGGAAGACAACGAGGAGGCCAGCTTTTTCAAGGGCCAGCGAATCGCCTTCCAGACGAACGCGTCGGTGTCGGAGCAGGGCGGGCGGGTCACATCGAGCTTCGAGTACCAGAGGGTCGGTATGACGCTGGCCGTGCGCCCGAGCATCACGCCCGAGAAGGACGTGGACATGATCATCACCGTGCTGCTGTCCGACCTGACTGGCGAGTCGATCAACGGTCAGCCGGTCAGACGCCTGATGGAGACGACGACGAACATGATCGTGGGGGACGGCCAGACCCTCATGCTGGGCGGCATCCTCTTCCAGACGGATCAGAAGACCCAGCGGAAGGTCCCCCTGCTGGGCGACATTCCGCTGGTCGGCGGCGCATTCCGGCATAACGATGTCTCCAAGGTGAACAACGAGCTGATTATTTTCATCACGCCGTACGTCATCGGCAGAGGCGAAACGCTGCCGGAGAATACCACCGCACAGATCGAGGGGCCCAAGAAGAAACTGGAGCAGGTCCAGGGCGATCTCAACCAGATGTCTCAGCGCCTCGACGAGAAAGTGAACAAGCAGCAATAGCAGACGCAGCGTGCCGGGGATTTGTCGCCGAACTCCGGGGAGAGGCGAGATACTGCGTCTCCCCGGGGCTGCCGAAGGTTGCCGTCAGTTACGTGCGCGGCGCGATGAGTTCTTTGCCGCCCATGTACGGCCGCAGCACCGAGGGCACAGTGATCGACCCATCCTCGTTCTGGTACAACTCCATCAGAGGAATCAGAACGCGGGGCGAGGCGATCACCGTGTTGTTCAGCGTATGGCAGAAGAAATTCTTCTTGGTCTGCGGGTCTTTGTACCGCAGGTTCATTCGCCGGGCCTGAAAATCGTAGAACTTGCTGGCGCTGTGCGTTTCACAGTAGTTGCCGCGAGAGGGCATCCAGGTCTCGATGTCGTATTTCTTGGCCTGTCCCCGGCCGAGGTCGCCCGTGCACACGACGACGATGCGGTAGGGCAGCCCGAGGGCCTTCAACACTCCTTCGGCGTTGGCCAGGATCTCCTCATGGAACCGGTTGCTCTGCTCGACGCTGTTCTCGCAGATGACGACCTGCTCGACCTTGTCGAACTGGTGGATTCGGTACAGGCCGTAGGTGTCTTTGCCGGCGGCACCTGCTTCACGTCGGAAGCAGCTTGATAAGGCGACGTATTTCAACGGCAATTCCTGGGCCGCCAGCAGCTCGCCCATGCGGTAGGCCGTCAGCGGCACTTCGGCCGTGCCGACCAGGTTCAACTCGTCCCTCTCCATCCGGTAGGTCTGTTCCTCGGAGCCGGGGTAATAACCCGTGCCCATCATCGCCTCGTCGCGCATCAGCAGCGGGACGGACATGGGCAAATACGCCCGCTGCACCATGAAGTCGATGGCGAACCGCAGAACCGCCCAGTGCAGCATGGCGCCGTCGCCCTTGAGAAAGTAGTTCCGCGTTCCCGCCAGCTTGACGCCGCGCTCGATGTCGATGATGTCCAGGGCCAGCCCGAGTTGAACGTGGTCTTTCGGCTCGAAATTGAACTGGCGGACCTCGCCTTCGCGGCGCAGCTCCACGTTCTCAGTGTCATCTCTGCCGACGGGGACATCCGGGTCCGCCGGCTGTGGCACCTGGAGCAGCAGGGCGTCAAATTCCGGCTGCAAAATCGTGGCCTGCTCCTGCAACTCGGTTTCCTGCTGCTTGAGGCCGGCGAGTCGGGCGATCGCCTCGTCTTTCTGGGCTCCCGACAGGCGCGGGACTTCCTTACCGATCCGGTTCTTCTCCGTGGCGATCTCCTGGAGTCTGGCTCTGGCCTCTCGAAGCCGGGTATCGACCTCGAGAAGTCTCGGAATGTCCACCTCGATCCGCTTGTCAATCGCCGCCCGGATATATGCCTCCGGGTTCTCTCGCAGCAGCTTCATGTCGACCATGGCTATTTTCCATTCATGATTTACGATTTATGATTTGGGCCTCACGGCCGTGCCTTGGAACCGGCGAAGGCAACCATCGTAAATCGTCAATCTCAAATCGTAAATCTTCGGACGATGACCACATTATTCTGGCCGCCGAACCCGAAGGATTCGTTCATCGCCGTATTCAGAGGCATCCTGCGGGCGACGTTCGGAACATAATCCAGATCCAGTTTCGGATCGGGGTCGGTCAGGTTGATTGTCGGCGGCGCGACATTGTCCCGTATTGCCAGCACGCAGGCGATCATCTCCGCCGCACCAGCGGCCCCGATCAGATGGCCCAGCATGCTCTTGGTGCTGCTGACGGCAACTTGCCGGGCCCGCTCACCGAACACCGTCTTGATCGCCAGGGTCTCGATGGAATCGTTCTCCTGGGTGCTCGTGCCATGCGCGTTTATGTAGTCGATGTCTTTGCAGGTCAGTCCGGCGTCGGCCAGCGCGGCCCGCATCGCCTGGACCGGACCCCGAGCCTCCTCGTGCATGTCCGTCACGCGGAACGCATCCGAGCTTGACCCGTACCCGACGAGCTCGGCAAGGATATTTGCTCCCCGCCGCTTGGCTGAGCTGAGGGATTCGAGCACGAGAATCGCCGCGCCCTCGCCGATGAGGAATCCGTCACGGCTGCCGCAGAACGGCCGTGATGCCGTCCGCGGGCTGTCGTTGCGAGTGGACAAAGCGGTCAGCCGGTTGAATCCCGTTATGCCCAGCGGATGGATCATCGAGTGGGCCCCGCCGGCGATCATGACATCGGCGCGGCCCCAGCGGATCAGCATCATCGCTTCGCCGACTGCCTGCGTACTGGCGGCACACGCAGTCAGACAACTCCGGGCCGGCCCGCGTGCACCGGTCAATGCCGCGACGTGGCCCGCCGCCATGTTCGGCTCCTGCTCCAATTCCCGGGTGGCGTTCATCTGCCGCAGCGCACTGGCCAGAAGCTGTGACCACACCATGCGTTGCTCTTGCGCGTCCCAGCCCGCGATGATGGAGGCAAAGAAGGCGTCGTTATCGAGTGAGCCTTCGCCGGCGCCCAGGTAGATGCCCATTCTTGCCCGGTCGATTCCGTCACGCGGCTCGGCGGTTCCTACGTCGATGCCCGCCTGACGGCAGGCCTGCGCCGCTGCTCCAACGGCAAATCCGGAGCCCCGGCTGCATGTCTTATGCAGGCGCGTGTCTCTCACGAACTCCGCCAGGTTGTACCCCTTCACCTCGGCGTCGAACGTCGTGGGGAATGTCGATGCGTCGAAGATCGTCGTTCTGTCTGCGCTGCTGCGGCTGGCCAGGACCGCCTCCCAGAACGTTTCCACCGTGTTGCCCAAAGGACTGACGATGCCCATTCCCGTGATGACCACTCGTTCGTATGCTTTTGGGGCTCTCATCGGCGGTCATCCCCCTCGTCGAAATGCTTGATCACCAGCGCTGCCGTCTGACCGCCGTGGGTATAGCCGCAACACAGGGCATGCCGGATTCTGCCTCGGCGGGTTTCCGTCACGACGTTCAGCTCGCAGCCTTGCGTCGGTTTCTCGAAGTTTCTAGCGGCGGGGACAACGCCTTCAGCAGTAGCACGCACGGCGGCAATCAGGTCCAGCGCGCCGCATGCAGCGCCGGTGGTGCTCAGCATGCTTTTCGTCGGCCAGACCGGCACTCGCCGTACAGCCGAGCCAAGCGCGCCGGCAATCGCCCTCGCCTCGGCCCGATCATCTTGCGGCACCCCCGTCCCGTGCGGAATCACCAGGTCGAGCTCGTCCGGGCCGATCCCGGCATCCGTGATCGCCTGCTCGATGGCGATCTGCAGTCCCTTGCCGTCCGGCTCGAGCCTGTCGTAGGCGGCATTGATGTTGTGACTTTGCCCGACGCCCACCAGCTCCGCGAGAATCCTGGCGTCTCTCGCTCGCGCGCGATCGAGGTTTTCGAGCACCACGACGCCCCCTCCTTCGCCGAAGACTGATCCCCGGGCATCCGCATCGAACGGCCGGCAGGCGGCCTCCGGCCGGTCACCGCAGGCCGGCGTCATGCGCTTCAGCAGGTGCTGGCGAACCAGCAGCAGGGGACTGACTTTCGCCTCCGCTCCGCCTGCCAGGGCGATGTCGCTGTCCCCGCGTGCGATCACCTGCGCCGCCTCACCGATGGCCAGATAGGCGGAAACCTCTGCACAGGTCATCGAGTTGCTCGGCCCCTGAATGTCGTGGATGATGCCGATGTGACAGGCGAGCATGTTGGGCAGATACTTCAGCAGCCACAGGGGCGTGATGAGCGGGAGCCCGTCTTTGCCCCATTTGCGGATGTCGAACCGGCCGTCGGTCAGGCTGGCGGCCACGGCAGGCGCCAACTCCACCATGTCGCAACTGATCATCCCGGCGCCCATGTTGATCCCCACGCGGGTCGGATCGACATTGATATGTTCGGGATCGACTCCTTTGGTGACCAGGCCGCTGCTGACGACGGCTTCCTGCGCGGCGATCACCGCCATCTCAATGTCGCGGCACATCAGTTTGACCGCTTTGCGATGGGCCTTGGGGACATGATCCTGAATCCGATACTCCGGGACCTCGCCTGCCAACTCGCAGGCCAGTCCCGTCGGGTCGAAAGTGCTGATCCGGCGGATGCCACAGCGCCCGGCGCACAGGCCGGACCACATCTCATCGGCCGTCAAGCCCAGCGGGCTGACTGCTCCAAGCCCCGTTACTGCCACGCGAGCCGCTCTCATCCGCCAGACTCCGTCCCCCGCGTGTCGAGCCGGGTATCGATGGCGGTCACGCCCCGCAGCAGAGGTGCAAAGGTCCCGCTGAACACGAAATTCTCCTCGGGGAACTTCTTGCCTGCAAGGTTTCGATCGACGTGGCTGAACATCAGGTCGATTTCGGCAATGACTTCCTGCTCGCGTGTGATCTTGCCGGTGGTGCTTGCCCCTTCCGGCGAGATCGTGCAGATCTGGGCCTCCAGCCGCAGGCTGTCGCCGGGCCGGACGTAGTTGAAGAAGACCGCCTTGCCGATCTTGGCAAGGATCACCTTCTCCTGAAAGCCGTGTGCCTCCCCGACCAGGATTCCCGCCGTCTGGGCCATCGCCTCGATCATCAGGCACTCGGGCATAACGGGGAATCCGGGGAAATGGTCGTGCAGGTGCTCCTCGGCCAGAGTCACGTTCTTGATGGCGACTGCCCGGCGGCCGCTCTCAAATTCAACGAATCTATCAATCCAGATCCAACGCATGTCGATTCACGCCGATACAAACGAGCGGGGTGTACAGTCTCACATGCGACGCCGGAGACTTGAAACCGGAATCGGCCACACCGCCGCTTCTCACCTGCGATGACACCCCCAGGTTGCGATCAGGCGGCATTCAGCCGGCCGGCGAGATAGTTCACGATCGCATTGACCGTGAACAGATTGGCCAACTTGCTGATCTCGGGGTTCTTCTGGAATTCCGTCAGATCGGTATGGGGGACTTTGGCGCGAAGCTCGGCCAGTCCTTTGGCCGTCAGCTTTCCGCCGCTGACGAGGTCCGGATCGTTCAGCAGACTCTCGGCCGGGAACAGCTCCTCCCGCGGGACCTTGATCCCGAACGCTTTCTCCAGTCGAAACACGATATCCAGGAAGTCAATGCTCTCGGCGCCCAGATCGCCCATCAGGGTCGCATCCGGCGTGACCTCGTCGTCGTCCACTCCCAGAGCATCTACCAGGACCTCCTGGACCTTCTGAAAAATCTCATCCCGACTCATCGCCATGATCTGTGCTACCTCCGGTTCCTGCCGTCTCAATCCGTTTTCAACGCATCTTAGTTCTGCTGGGAAAGCAACTTATAACAATTCTTCAACTGGGCAATGACCTGGGCATCAACCTCCGCCAGGGCACGATTCCGCTCGGACAGGTTGAAATGCCGCAGCCCGAAACGGGCCTCGACAATCTCCTGGCCTTCGGCGATCCCGCGTCCGATGAAACTGCTGACGTTGTCCTCAATGATCCTGGCCTCCACCGTGTACTGAATCTGCGATCCCGGAGCCAGAAAGCTCCGGTACTTCACGTTTCTCGCCTGCTCCAGCAGGACCATGCTGTGCGCGAAGTTCTGCGTTCTTCGCACCAGCCAGCTTGCCGACTCGACCAGTCCCTGCAGGAGCAGGACTCCCGGCAGCACCGGAAACGTCGGAAAGTGGTCCGCCAGATACTCCTCCGCCAGAGAGACATTCTTGACGGCGACCAGCCGCTTGCCTTCTTCCAGCGACACGATTTTGTCTATGAGCACGAATCTCATCGATCCATCTTCCCGGGACTCAGGCGAAATTTGTGCTATTTTAGTCGCAGCCGGCGGTTTTGCCAGTCTTTTTTAGCTTTTTTGCCGGCCGGGGCTGTCGATTGCAAAACGGCAGGTGTGCGTTATACTTCGTGCATGAAGATCCGCAACGCGCGAATTCCGGATGCCAGAGAGATTTGCCGGCTGATCAATTATTATGCCGAGCATGACAAGATGCTGTTTCGGCCCTTGGCGGAGGTCTATGAGAACCTCCAGACGTTCTGGGTGGCCGAGATCGATCAGGCCGTAGTCGGGTGCTGTGCGCTGGAGATCGTCTGGTCGGATCTGGCGGAAATCAAGTCCCTGGCGGTGGACCCGGACCACAGGAAGCAGGGCGTTGGGGTCGCACTGGTCAGTGCCGCTATCGAGGGGGCCCGGGGTCTTGGCGTCCCGAGGGTATTTGCCCTCACTCTGGAGCCGGGATTCTTCGGAAAACTCGGGTTCGAGACTGTCACCAAGGAGTCGCTGCCGATGAAGGTCTGGAGTGACTGTGCCCGGTGCCCGAAGCAGCAGGACTGTGACGAAGTCGCCCTGGTGAAATCCCTGGCGAGCTGACGCCGCGTCAATGGTTTTGCTATCCTACCTGCCTTCTCTGGAATAGCGCGATGGCCAGTGCCAGAATGGCTCCAGTGTAGCAAACGGCGTAGGAACCGCTGATGAAGAGGTACGACAGCGGCACGCGACTACCTTCATAAATCGCATCGCTGATCCAGAAAACCTGCAAGTTCGGCACGAGGAAGCGGCCGATTCTGGCCCAGAGATACACGTCGGCGAATCTCCCGAAGACGTAATCGCTGATGAGTCCCAGCAGGAAGATCCCGATGCAGGCGGAGAGAGTGACCATGGCGTTGAATCGGGTCGAGACCGCCACGGCCAAAGCGGCAATGATCATTGCGGCCAGAAACAGCAGAATGGACCCGTAAATATCCAGGGCGTGAATCCCGTTCTTGGTCGGGTTGAACTTCCAGTCCTTATCGATGAACACTAGGAACACCAGGCCCGCCGTCGCGAGCACCGCGGAAGTCACAATGGCCGTGGAAGTGAACTTCCAGTCGTAGATGTAGTTGAAAAACGCGCTGAGCAGGACCGTCGTGGCCACGATCACCCCGGCGGCGCCGATCACGGTCCAGTCGTGTGTGTCCGAGGCCGTTTCCATGACGCCGTGGCGGATGGCCATCAGCAGGCCAATCGTGCACAGGTAGTGGGCGAGGGCCACGGCCCCGAGGACACCGAGGAACTTGGCCACGAGAAATATCGGACGTTGAACCGGCTTGGTCAGCACGGTCATGATCGTCTTGTTCTCCAGTTCCCCGGATACCGCCCCGGAAGCGGAAAAGATTGCTATGAACAAGCTCGTCAGGAATAGCGTAGAGAGCCCAATTTCTCGAAGGAGCTTGTTGTCATCGTCCATCGTGTACATGGCTAACGATGGGCTGATTACGAAGAGGAGCAAGGCGACAAAAATGATTACCGCATAGACGGGTTGTCGCAGCGTTTCGATCAGTGTGTTCTTTGCAATCGTCATCAGGTTACGCATGATTCATTCGAAGCCTCGATTGCTTCACTGGCAGTTGCTCTCAGGACAGTGTTATACGCGTATTTTTTCGCGGTTGTCACTACACGACGACGATATCCGGTGTTATAGTGCTGGCCTGTCTGTTTGTAAAGGGCTTCGGCCTGCAACGATAAGATACTGAGTGGCTCAGTTTTTGTTCGCAAGCAGGAGTTGAATCGCACATGATGACATCGTCAAAGCGTCCCGAGCAGGTGGCTTGGGCGTCCCTGGTCCTGAGCCTGATCTTCTTCGGGGTCACGTTTTTCCTGGGACGATGGAGCGGGTTCACGGCAGTCTCTGCCGCCGCGTGGCAGGTGCTCGCCGCGGCGTTGATCTGGCTTGTCCTGGCGATCCAGTTCCACCAGCGGAGCTTGGCCGAGCAGGAAAAACTGGACATGACCCAGCTCGCCCGGGAGAAGGGGACCTCCACGATCTTTGAGAGTGGGGGGGAGCAGATTCCGCTGCTGGCCGCGGCGCAGCGGCGCCTGGCGACGCTGGAGAAATGGTTTATCCCGCTGTTTGCCGGCTTGGTCGCCGCCTACGAGATCGGCGTCGGTTTCTACCTTTTCTATGCCGCCTCTGCCCAGAAGAGCGAGGAGACCCAGCAGCCGTTGGTGGCGGCGATCATCATGACAGCCGTGGCTTTCGTCAGCTTCCTGATATCGCGTTACGCTACGGGCATGTCGGTCGAGCTGCGATGGAAGCCGTTACGGGCCGGCGGAAGCTTCCTGCTGGGCGTGGCGGTCGTCTGTTTCGCCCTGGCCCTGACCCTCGCTGCCGTGCACTTCCAGGTCCGCACGCCCGTTTTCGTCATCGCCTATGTGATTCCGTTCCTTCTGATCGCCCTGGGCGTGGAAACGGCGCTCAATATCGTGCTGGACATCTATCGTCCCCGGCTCAAGGGCCAGTACAGCAGATCGGCGTTCGACAGCAGGCTGCTCGGGATCATCAACGAGCCCGGCGGCGTCTTCCGTAGCGTCGCTGCGGCCATCGACTATCAGTTCGGGTTCCAGGTTTCGCAAACCTGGTTCTACAAGCTGCTTGAGAAGGCCATCGTGCCGTTGATTCTCTTCTCGGCGCTGACACTTTATCTGGCTAGTTGCATCCTCGTGATAGCGCCGAACGAACAGGCCGTCATCGAGCGGTTCGGCAATCCCCTCGCCGGCAGCGGCGAGCCCCGAATCGTTGGTCCCGGCATGCGCCTGAAATTCCCCTGGCCCATCGACGTCGCCTATAAGTACCCGACGAAGCAGATCATGGAGCTGCACATCGGCTACGTGCCCAACACCATCGAGAAGACCGGGCAGATCATCCCGGAAACCTCTCTGCTCTGGGGACAGACACACTACAAGGAGGAATACAACCTGCTGGTGGCCAGCGAATACGCCGGCGAGAGGCTGGAGGAGGCGGCCGCCCCGGTCAGCCTGGTCAAAGCCAACATTCCCATCCAGTACAGGATCAGGGATCTTTACGCCTACGTTTATCATCATAACGAGCCGGACAAGCTCCTGGAGGCCATCTGCTACCGTGAATTGACACAGTTCGCGGCAAGCGCCACTGTGGAGTCGGAAGACGGGGAGACCGGAGGCGCGCGAGCCGAGGTCAACCTGCTCGGCGCCGGCCGGACGCGAGCCAAGGAGGTGCTGGCGAAGAGAATTCAGGCCGTCGCCGACGAGCAGGGACTGGGCATCGAGGTCGTCTTCCTCGGCGTCCAGGGGATTCACCCGCCGCCGGAGGTCGCGCCGGACTACCAGGCGGTGGCTGCAGCGGTGCAGAAGAGACAAGCCCTCGTCCTGGAGGCACAGGCCGAGCGAAACAAAACGCTGAGCACTCTGATCGGCTCGGTCTCAAGAGCCTACGACCTGTCGAACCTGGCGGCAGAGTATGAGAGGGCCAGCAGAGAGGATCGTGTTGCGGATGCCGAGAAGCTCGGCAAGCAACTCGACGAAGCCTTCGCCAACGCCAAGGGCGACATCTTCAAAATCCTGAGGAACGCGCAGAGCTATGCCTTTGAGAAGGCTACGCTGGCCAGGGGTGCGGCCGAGCGGTTCGGCGGCCAGCTCCAGGCCTACCGGGCCGCCCCGAGAATCTACATGCGAGAACAGCGACTGGCGGTTCTCGACGAGGTTCTGCGGGGCCCTCGAAAGTACATCGTCGTCAGCGACCCGAATGATTCCGAGGTTGTGATCGTGGATTTGAAAGAACAGCTCACGCCCGACCTGTACAAGATTGGCGGTCTGCCGGAGAGTAACCCACAATGAGAAAGCTAGTCATCCCTATTCTTATCGCCGTGATCTTCCTGATCCTGGCCACGTATCTCGTGGCATTCCAGGTTCGACAGAGCGAGTTGGCCTTCGTGACGAGGTTTGGCCAGCCTGTACGGTCGATCACCAAGCCGGGACTGAACCTCAAGCTGCCCACGCCGATCGAGCGCGTCCATAAGTTCGATGCGCGGATGCGGCTGCTCGAAGCGGAGATCAGCGAGCCGACCATGCGGGGCAAGGTGCCGATCATCGTCGCCAGCTACATGGTCTGGCGGATCGCCGACCCCCTGCAGTTCTACAACAGCGTCGGCACGATCGAGAGCGCCGAGATCAAGCTGCGAAGCCAGATCCATGACACGCAAAACCGCGTCATCGGCCAGTACACCTTCGCGGAGTTCATCAACAGCGATCCTAACAAGATCAAGTTCGATGAAGTTCAGGGCAAGATGCTCGCCGATATCGGGCCCCGCGTCGCCAGGGAATACGGCATCGAGGTCAAGACGCTGGGCATCAAGCAGCTCAAGATCAGCCAGGAGAATACGAAGGAGGTGTTCGCGAGAATGAAGGCCGAGCGCAAGCGGCGCACGGAGGCGACCATCGCGCTGGGCACCGCCGAGGCCACGAAGATTCGGACCGACGCCGACGCGATCAGGACGGGCCTGCTCGCGGCGGCCGAGGGCCGGGCCAAGGCGATCCAGGGCCAGGGCGACGCCGAAACAGCGAAGTACCTCGCGAAGATGGAGCAGGACCCGGAACTGGCCATGTTCCTGCGCAGCCTCGATACGCTGCGCACGCTGGGGGAGCGTACCACCCTCGTGATTCCAACGGACTGCGAGCCGTTCTCGCTGCTCTGGAAGATGCCGTCGCTGAAGGCGGTCGAGCCGAAGAAGTAATCGCGTTCTCTCTTGAAGAAGGTGTTTGAAAAATCATGTCGCACGAACACAAACACGATCCCGAGCATGAACACGAGCATGACCAGGAAGAGCTGACGGGTGCAGGCAGGGCGGAGCCGGCTGAGCTCAACTCCGCCGACAAGTCGCTCTCCGACGCGTTGCGGATCAGCTTCACCATCCTGAAGGTGATCATGATCGTGCTGGTCGTCGGCTTTCTCGCCTCCGGATTCCGAACCGTGGAAAGCGGCGAGAAAGGGGTTGTCCTGCGTTTCGGCCAGGTCCAACGGATCGCGGATCCCGGCTGGGTCTGGGTTTTCCCCTATCCGATCGATGAGCTGATCCGAATCCCCGTCGTCAAGAGAATCAACCTGGCGGTCAACACATTCTGGTATAAGGAGACCCGGGAAGACATCATGGGTCCCGGCGTGATCCCGCGCAATTACAGGGCGGACAGCCTCGATCCGCTCCAGGAGGGCTATTGCCTGACCCGAAGCGAGGAACGCGAGTCCGAGATCGTTCCCACGGTCCAGGTGATTCCGGCGGTGAATCGCGCGTTGGCCCTGGCGCAGCGAAGCGATGGAAGCGACTACAGCATCGTCCACACGAAATGGAAAGTCGATTACCAGATCCAGAGTATCGATGAGTTCTTTCGAAACGTCTATGTCCCTGAGGTCAAACCGGGCCAGGTCTACTTCGATGTCATGACCCAGAGCATCACGCCGATGCTTCGCAGTGTGATCGAGGATGCCGTCGTGCAAGCGATGGTCCATTACACGATCGATGAGGCCCTCCAGAGCGTCGATCTGATCCCTCGCCGGGTCAAGGAGCTCGCTCAGCGGAAGCTGGACGACCTCGGCAGCGGGATCGTCGTGAACTCGGTGCTGCTGGAGAGGGCGGAATGGCCTAAGCAGGTGGATGAAGCGTTTTCGGAATCCATCGCGGCCAGCCAGAAAAGCCAGGCGGCCATCACGGAGGCCCAGACATACGCCGACAACACGCGGAACGAGGTGGCCGGGCTCGTCGCCGGGCAACTGTACCAGGCCTTGATGAACGGAAATGTCAGCAGCGAGCAGACCGAGGCTCTCTGGTCGCAGGTGGCCGGAAATGCCCGGGACAAGATCGCGCAGGCGGAAGCCTATCGAACGACCGTGGTCGAGACCGCCAAGGCCAACGCCGACTATCTCATGACCTTGCTGCCGGAATACACCAAGCGACCCGAGCTCGTCGCCCGGAGTATCTATGCGACGGGCATCGAGCAGGTGATGGCCATGGCCGATGAGAAATTCATCATACAGATATCCGACACAACCAAGGATCGCCAGATCAGGGTCAATCTCAGTCGGGACCAGGTCAAGGCGAAGAAGCCGGGACAGCAAACCAAACAATGACGGACGCTGCGTCTGATCGCAGGCTTAATGAGAGTATCGCGCGAGAACTGAACTATGGCTCACCAGCACTTGCATCTTCAAGAGGACCTCAGTGCCGAACAGACCCGCAGCAAGCAGCTTCGCGTCAGTATCGCGATGCTGGCCACGCTGGCCGGCGGCGTCCTCCTGATCAACAGCGGCATCGGGCGGTTCTTCTATGAGCCCGGGAGTTTCAATGTCGAGATTTTTGCCATGCTCGGCGCCCTGCTTCTGGGGGCGCCGATCGTCGTCCACGCGATCCGAAGTCTCGTACGAGGCGAGTCGCACATGGATGAGCTGGCGGCGCTGGGCATCGTGGCCGCCTTTGCAACGGAGAATTACGCCGCCGCGGGGCTCATCGGCTTCTTCATGCTGCTCAGCGAGCTGGTGGAGACGCGCACGGCGCTGGGAGCACGGGCTTCCATCGAGTCGCTCATTCGCCTGACGCCCGTGCGGGCGAATCTGATCGATCCGGACGGCAGCGAGAGGGAGGTCAAAGTCAGCGAGCTGAGGGCCGGAGATCGCATCCGTGTGCGGCCGGGCGACAACGTTTCCGCCGACGGCGAGGTGGACGACGGCATGAGCTCCGTCAACGAGGCGACGATCACCGGCGAGTCGCTGCCCGTCGATAAGGTCCCGGGCATGCAGGTCTTCGCCGGCACGAACAACCTGACGGGCATGCTCGACATCCGCGTGACCAAGGCCGGCGGGGACACGACTCTCGGGAAGGTTCAGTCCCTGATCATCCAGGCCGAGCAGACCAAGATTCCCATCATGCGGATCATCGATCGATACATTTCATGGTATGTCCCGACGATCCTGATGATCGCGGCCATCGTCTGGGTGTTCACACGAAACATCAACCAGTCGATCACGATCCTGGTGATTTCCTGTCCCTGTGCGTTGATTCTGGCGACGCCGACGGCCATGGTGGCGGCGATCTCCGCGGCGGCCAGGCTGGGAGTGCTCGTGAAGAACGTGGCCGACCTGGAGGTGGCGGGGAAGATGACGGCGCTGGTGTTCGACAAGACGGGCACGGTAACGACCGGCCGGCTGTACGTCACCCGGCTGACGCCCGCCGAGGGCGTTGAGCCTGGCGAGCTTCTGGCAGAGGCCGCGGCCGCCGAACAGATGAGCAAGCACCCGGCCGCCCGGGCGCTGCAGGAAGTGGCCAAGGAGGCCGGCCTGTCGCTGCCCGCAACGAAAGATTTCAGGGAGACGCCGGGCAAAGGCGTCACGGCGACCGTCAACTCCTCACGAATCCTGGTCGGCCGCGATACCTTCCTGAAAGAGAACGGCGTCGATGTCTCCGCCAACATCGACCCGCGACTCCAGGAGGAGCAGGGCTTCAGCACGCTGTACGTGGCGAAGGACTCGCGATGCATCGGCTGGATCGGCCTGCAGGACAAGACCCGGCCCGAGGCACGGAAGGCGATCTCGGAGCTGATGGATATCGGCATCAAGCGAGTGACGATGCTGACCGGCGACCGCAGCGAAGTGGCGAATCGCGTCGCCGGCGAGTTGGGCTGCACCGACTATAAGGCGCACTGCCTGCCCCAGGACAAGCTGGCCATCGTCGAGCAGATCAAGAGGGACGGCCATACCGTCGTGGTCATCGGCGACGGGATCAACGATGCCCCGGCGCTGGCGGCGGGAGACCTGGGCATCGCCATGGGCGCCGCCGGCAGCGACGTGGCGATCAATTCCGCCTCGATTGCCCTGATGAACGACGATTTGCGGCGCATTCCGTTCCTCGTCCAGGTGTCCCGCAAGACGCGGGGAGTCATCAATCAGAACCTGGCGTTCGGCGTGGCCTTCATCATCGTCGGAATCTCGATGTCGAAATTCGTGCCGCCGGCGGTTGCGGCGTTCCTGCACTTCGCCAGCTCGCTGGTCGTCGTGTTCAACAGTGCCCGCCTGGTTCGCTACGGGGAGGACCTCGACCGCGAGCCGCAGGTTGTGTGACGTGGTAGAATAGCTCCTATGGATTACGCCGTTGAGACAATCGGTTTGACCAAGGTCTTCTCCGACTGGTGGGGCCGGGCCAAGGTCTTCGCCGTCGATGATTTGAATTTGCAGATTCGCCACAACGAGGTCTTCGGACTGCTCGGGCCCAACGGCTCGGGCAAGACGACCACGTTGAAGATGCTGCTAGGCCTGCTCCACCCGACGAAAGGTCATGCGCTGCTACTCGGCGGCGACGGGGCCGATCCGAAGATCAACGCCCACATCGGATTCCTGCCGGAGGAGTCGTACCTGTACCGATTTCTCAACGCCCGCGAGACGCTGGACTTTTACGGCCGGTTGTTCGGGCTCAGGCGCGACGTGCGCCAGATGCGGATTGAGGCACTGCTGGACATGGTGGGCCTGAAGGCCGTCGCAAGCCGGCCGGTGGGCACATACTCCAAAGGCATGGCGCGCCGGATCGGGCTGGCCCAGGCCCTGATCAACGACCCGGACCTGCTGATCCTCGACGAGCCGACGACCGGACTGGACCCGATCGGGACGCGTCAAATCAAGGATTTGATCCTGAAGCTGGCCGAACGCGGCAAGACCATTCTCCTGTGCAGCCACCTGCTGGCCGATGTCGAGGACGTGTGCGATCGCATCGCCATCCTGTACGGCGGGAGAATTCAGGCGCAGGGACAGGTCAAGGAACTGCTCCAGCAGGCGGACAGGCGGCAGATCACGACGAACGCTATTAGTGACACTGCGATTGAGCGAATAAAGCAGATTCTTGACCAGGAGCGAGCCACGTTCGAGATCTCCTCGCCCCTGGAACGGCTCGAAACGTTCTTCATCCACACGGTGGTCGAGGCACAACAGCAGGCGAAACCCACCAGCGGCGCGGTCAGTACGACCCGCATTGGCGATTTTCTCACCGGGGTCGAGCCCAGCCAGAGCCTTCTGGACAAGCTCGTTGCCGCGCCGCGACAGCCGGAAACTGCCCCGGCCCTGCGAACGGAGAAGGTGGCGGAAACGGAACTGCCCAAAGGCCAGCCCCGCGAGAACCTCCTGCGGGAGTTGACCAAGCCGACGGCGCCCGAAGCGAAGCCGGTAGCGCCGTCGCCCGTCCAGCCGAGCGAGGATAGGCAGGTCTCGCCGGAGCAGATCAAGAAGAATGTGCTCGACGCGCTGACGGGGCAGTCCGCGTCCGGGCAGACGAAGCGGACGGAAAAGGGGGACAGGGAGTCGGGCGATGCGTAGGATCTGGGCCGTCGCAAGGAATACGATCCGGCAGGCCTTGCGCATGAAGGTGGCGGCGGTCTTTATCGCGCTGCTGCTGATCATTTTGCCGATTCTGGGCCTGACCGTCACCGGCGACGGCACGCTGAAGGGCCGGCTTCAGACATTCGTGAGCTACGGATTCTCACTGACGAGCCTGCTCCTGTCGTTCCTGACGATCATCGTGTCCATCTACACGATCACCAGCGACATCGAGCACCGGCAGATTTACACGGTGGTCACGAAGCCGATTCGCCGCTCCCACCTGATTCTCGGCAAGCTCCTCGGCGTGGTCGTGCTGGATATCGCGCTACTCACGCTTTTCGCAGGCATCATCTTTGGGGCGATTCTGTTCATGCCGCGGCTGCTGCATGCGTCCCCGGAGGAAATCCGCCAGGTCAATAACGAATTCTATACCGCCAGGGCCAGCCTCGTCCCGCCCGAGATCGATGTCAGCGGAGAAACGCAGGCCCTGTACGATAAGCTCAAGGCGAATGATCAACTAGACCAGATTTATAAAGGCTATACCAGGGAGGCAACCCTCAAACTGATGGCGAAGCAGAAGCGGCTGGAGAAGCGGGCCGCCGCCGTCGGGCAAACCCTCGTCTGGGAGTTCAAGAACGTCAAGCCGCTGGACCCAAACGAGAGCCTGTTCATCCGCTTCAAGTACGACGTTTCCGTGACCCCGCCCGACGAGCAGGCCTGGGGTGACTGGCGCATTGGGGACTTCCGGCAGTACGAATTCGGGGCCGAGATGAAGACGCCCGTCATTCCCATCTTGCGTCAGGACGCCGTGCGCACCTTCCGGGAGATCGAGGTGCCGGCGGCGGTTGTGGCCAAGGACGGCTACCTCGACATCGGCTTTAGGAATCCGCCTTTGAATGAGACCGTGGTCATTTTCCCGCTCGAAGACGGGCTCGAGGTGCTCTACAAGGCGGACACGTTCGGCGGCAATTTCGTTCGTGCGGCCGTGCTGATCCTGTGCCGCCTCGTCTTTCTCGCCTGTCTGGGCACGCTCGCGGGCAGCTTCCTGTCGTTCCCCGTCGCCATCCTGTTCTGCCTCGTGATCTTCCTGACAGGCACGGTCAGCGGCTTCGTCATGGAGTCCTTCGACACCCTCAGTAAGAACATCGGAGTCTTCTACACGTACACAGTGAAGGGATTGGTTCAGCTCCTTCCGCAGTTCGACAAGTGTAATCCAACGACGTTCCTGGTCCCGGCTCGATTGATCACCTGGGCGTTCGTGGGCAAGGTGGCGGCGCTCATGGTCGCCGTCAAGGCGCTCCTGCTGCTGCTGCTCGCCCTGGTGATTTTCAGTTTTCGCGAGCTTGCGAAGGTGGTCGTCTGAGGATGATTCCGTAAGCCATGCGTACGCGCGATTTCGTCATCCTGTTGTCCTGCGTGGCCATCGCGGCGGTCCTGCTGATCGCGGCGGGCACGCAGTTGGACCATATCAACAAGCAGCGGGCAGCGATGAACCTCACGACGAACACACCCCTGGAGAATGCGCCGCCGAGCCTGGCATTTGCCACCGTGGCGATGGGGGCTTTCCGGGGCCTCGTGGTCGATATTCTCTGGATGCGGGCCGACAAGCTCAAGGAGGAGGGGCAGTTCTTCGACGCCCGACAGCTTGCCGAGTGGATCACGACGCTGCAGCCGCGGTTTGCCACCGTATGGGAGTTTCAGGCCTGGAATATGGCGTACAACATCTCCGTGGCGATCCCGGCTACGCAGCCCGAGCAGCGGTGGCGATGGGTGAAGAACGGATACGAGCTGCTGCGGGACAAAGGCATCCCTCTCAATCCCAAGTCGATTGATCTGTACCGGGAGCTCGGCCGTATCTTCCAGCACAAGATCGGCGGCAACTCCGACGATGCCCATGAGTACTATAAGCTTCAACTGGCGGAGTCGATCGGCCCCCTGTTGTACTCCGACGACAACGGCCTGGGACGGGAGGACAATGCGTATTACGAGGCCCTGATCCGGGCTCCGACGCAATGGAGCCGGATCGCGAGCGATCCGAACGTCTCGCCGTTCATCCAGGCGCTGCGGGCCGCCGATGAAACGTTTGCAGATGAGACGCGATTCGTGGCCAATTACCTGTCTTTGCGTCAGAACCCGCAGCGATTCAAGCCCGCGGTTTCGCAGGTGCTGGACTCGTTCAAGGGCACGCAGGCGCTCAAGAAGTTCGACCTCTTCGCCAAGAGCTATCAGCTTCGCAGCGAGTGGAAGCTCGATCCGGCGATGATGCGAGAAGTGAACCAGACATATGGCCCGATCGATTTCGCCGATCCGAACCGGCATTTTCCCATGGATTGGCGAAATGCCGACAGTCAGGCCATCTATTGGGCGGTCAAGGCGCTGCGGATTGTCGGGGAGAAGGAAGGCCACAAGATCGAGATGGCTGAGACGAACACGGACCGCATCGTCGCCCACAGCCTTCAGAACCTCTTCCGCTACGGCAAGATCACCATCCTTCAGGGGCCGGCCGAGTCGACGGATGAGCAGAACGCCGGCGCGACCCCGGCCCAGCCAGTGACGCGCAAGGACATCTTCAATACGCCAGACCTGAGGATGTTCGACTCCTACAATAAGGCGAGTCTGGCGATCATCGAGAAGCACGCGCAGGCCGGAGAGAAGGAGTGGGGACCGCTGGACTCTTTGCGGACCGGTCGCCGGAATATGCTCAAGAACGCCGTCTTCTCGTTCTACCAGGCGGGGATCAAGGGATACGCGCTGAGGATCTACAATGAGCTGCGCAGGCAGGACCCCAATAACGAGGAGTTCCAGGGCTCGCTCGACGAATTCGCGCAGATTCGCTTCAAGGATGAGTTCGGCTCTCTCGGCATCGACGACGCCAGGGAACTGATCATCACGACCCTGATGGAGGCGTACTATCGCCTTGCCATCGGTGAGGACACCGAGGCCGCTGTCAGAGAGCAGTTCGCTCAGCAAGTGTACGATTACTACAAACTGAAATACGATGATCCGAAGTCGAGGATCAACCTGCCTGAGATGCCCATGCTGAAGTACATCGCTCTCGGTCAGTTCTTCAACAATGACGCGTATCCCGAGTATGTCCGAGAGGGTTTGCTGGCCCGCATCAAGAATGAACAGCCTGATCTGTATAAGCGGTTGGAGCAGATCGACGAGAAAGTCCGCAAGGAGATGGAGCAGACGCAGGGAACACAGAAATAGCAGATTCGGGCATGGAAGAGGCACTTCTGGAACAACTGACACCATCGCAGAGGCGGGCCGTCTGCCATCGTGAAGGGCCGCTGCTGGTCCTCGCGGGTCCGGGCAGCGGCAAGACTCGCGTGATTACGCATCGCATTGCCGCCCTGATCGATTGGGGCGTCAAGCCGTACAATATCTGCGCCATCACGTTCACCAACAAGGCCGCCGAAGAGATGCGGCAGCGGGCCGTCGCGCTCGGCGCCTCAGGCGGCGCCCACATCAGCACGTTCCACTCCCTGTGCGTGCGAATTCTCCGCATCTACGCCGACGCCGCCGGAATCCGGTCGAACTTCAGCATCTACGACGAATCCGATCAGGGTCGGTGCATCAAGCAGGCGATCGGCGACTGTGATCTCGACACGACCCATTTCTCGCCCGCCCGGATGCTCGAAGCCATCTCGACGCTCAAGAACAAGCTCATGGACGTCGACGACTTGCGGTCCCAAGGGGATGACTTCTTCTCCCAGACGCTTGTACGGGTCTACTCTCGCTACCAGGAGATTCTCACAGAGCGCAGCGCCCTCGACTTCGACGATCTGCTGATGAAGGCGGCCCTGCTGCTGGAGAACAACTCGGCGGTTCGTCAGGAGCTGTCGAACCGCTTCAAGTACCTGCTCATCGACGAGTACCAGGACACGAACCACGCGCAGTACCGCCTCGCCAAGGCGCTTGTCAGCGAGCACAACAACATCTGCGTCACGGGCGACCCGGACCAGTCCATCTACCGCTGGCGCGGGGCCGACATCCGCAACATCCTGGCGTTCGAGAAGGACTGGCCGAATGCGACGGTCATCAAGCTGGAGGAGAACTTCCGGAGCACCGCCGAGGTCCTGCGTGTTGCGGACCGGCTCATCGCCTGCAACGCAAACCACAGGCAGAAGACCCTTATCCCCATCAGATCCCACGAGGGCCGTGTCTGCCTCGAAGATTACGGGGATGAAGACGAGGAGGCGGCCGGCGTCGCCAGGCAGGTTCAGGAGATCATCGCGGCGGGGGACCGCGGCAGTGACATTGCCGTATTCTATCGTGTCAATGCGCTGAGCCGGGCCCTGGAGGAGGCGTTCATCCGCTACAAGGTCCCGTACCAGGTGGTTCGCGGCGTCGAGTTCTACAACCGCAAAGAGATTCGCGACCTCCTGGCGTACTTGAAGGTCCTGGTGAATCCGGCGGACGAGGTCGCGTTGCATCGAATCATCAACACGCCGCCTCGCGGCATCGGCAAGGTCACGATCGACAGGGTATCTTCGCATGCCGTTCGCAGCCGCATTCCGCTGTTCGACGCGGTTCGGCATCCAGATCAGGTTTCCGGTCTCACCGGTGGCGTGAAGGCCAAGCTATCCGCATTTGCGCAAATGATGGATGAGCTGGCGCGGCAGGTCAACGGCAAAGCGGCGCCGGTGATCGAGCGGGTCTTCGAGGTTTCGGGACTCGAAGAAATGCTCAAGAGCGCCGGCCGCGAGGGGCAGAACGCCATAGAGAACATCGAGGAGTTGGTGAACACAGCGGCCATCTACGATCAGCAGGCGGAAACCCCGTCATTGGTGGATTATCTGCAAGGGATCGCCCTGTTCAGCGACGCTGATGCCTACGACGCGTCGAATGAACGGGTGGCCCTGATGACGCTCCACGCGGCCAAGGGCCTGGAATTCGAGCACGTCTTCATCATCGGCCTTGAGCACGGCCTGCTTCCCCACGAGCGGTCCCGCGAGAGCGGCGACGAGCTGGAGGAGGAGCGACGGCTCTTCTTCGTCGGCGTCACCCGGGCCAAGACGAATCTTCACGTCAGTTACGCGCGGTACCGGACGGTCCGTGGCCAACTGCTGCGGACGATTCCCTCGCAATTCCTCTACGAGCTTGGGTCCGACCTGGTGCAGCCGCCCGACGACCTGGACGGCGATGGGCGAGCGGACGATTCGCAGCTCGGGCGGCGGTCCCCTCCGCCGTCATCCAGTCGCAAGGGCACTCCCGAGTTTGCCCCCGGCCAGCTTGTCCGGCACAAGACCTTCGGCCTCGGCCGCGTCAAAAAGTTCGTGGACATGGGGGCCAACAGCGTGGTCGTCATTGCTTTCAACAGTGGACAGACCAAATCCCTCCTGCTACAATACGCCGACCTGTCCAAGGTATAGGTGCCGAGACAGGCAAGATAGTGTAAGGTGTGCAGGCCGGGTAGCATAGAGAGGGGATCGGCATACAAGGCCGCAGTCCCACCGGAGAACCTTCTTAAGGGAAAATGCCATGTCGGAAGAAATCAATCGTAGAGAGTTGTTGCAGATCACGGCCGGTGGCGTTGCGTACTTCGCCGGCACCAGCCTGTTTGCCGCCGAGGCACAGTCGGGTGGCTCCAGGCTGGTCAGCCCGGGGTGCCGCAGGAGCAAGGTGAAAGTCGCCCGGCTCTATGTGGGGACAAAGGGCGGCTTGTGGCCGACGCCCAAGCTGAATTTCCGCGACGAGATGGGAGTCTACCAGGCGCAGTTCGCCAAGCTTGGCGGCGAGCTGGCGGACGTCGATTTTGCCGTCGATGAGCTGGTCACCTCTGCCGAGCAGGCTGCGCAGCTCAAGGGCAGACTGCAGGGCGTCGACGGAATCCTCGTCATCCACCTGAGCATGGGCCTCGGGAACATCCTGACTGAGATTCTCAGCGTCGGCAAGCCGACAGCGATCTTCGCTCTGCCGTACTCGGGACATGAGTGGGTCGGCTTCGGCAGCCTCCAGAAGCAGCCAGGCGCCAAGCTGGAATGCTTCCTCACGAGCGACTACTCGCAACTGGCCGTGGCGATCAGGCCGTTCCGCGCGATCCATCACCTCCGGGAAGCCAAGATTCTCAACGTGACCACGAGGCCCTTCAACGATACCGCCGATCAGATGAAGAAGAAGTTCGGCACCGAGATGAAGCAGGTCAGCCTCGACGAGGTTATCAAAGCATACAAGGCCGTCGATGACAAGGCCGCCGAGGCGGAAACCGAGCGGTGGCTCAAGGGCGCGCAAGCCATCGTCGAGCCCTCACCGAAGGAAATCGCCAACGCGTGCAGGCTGGCCCTGGCCTTCGAGAACATGTTGGCGGAGGAGGACGCCACGGTGATGACCGTCGATTGCTACGGCACGATGTGGGATAAAACGATCAAGCTGCCGGCCTACCCGTGCACGGGCCTGTCCCGGCTGAACGATATGGGCTTTGGCGGAATCTGCGAGTCGGACCTGCGATGCGCGATGACGCACATCATTTTGCAGGGCCTGACGGGCCGCCCCGGTTTCGTCAGCGATCCGACGGTGGATGAGTCCAGCGGCAGCATCATCCTGGCCCACTGCCTCGGTTCGAGAAAGATGGACGGTCCCGCAGGCCCGACCGCGCCGTACAAGTTCCGCACGATCATGGAGCGGCAGGAAGGTGTCGTGCCACAGGTCGAGATGCGCGTCGGACAGAAGGTGACGCAGGCGATCCTCATTGGGACCGACCTGCTGCTGTACTTCACGGGCGAGATCATCGCCGCTCCGGTCAAGCTCGAGGACGATCGCGGCTGCCGAACCAAGATCACTGTCAAGGTCGACGGCGACATCACGAGACTATGGCAGAACTGGTCGAACGGGCTTCACCGACAAACCGTGTACGGGAACATCAGGAATGACCTGCAGCGGTTCTGCCACTACACACAGATCAAGCTCACCGACGAGGCGGCCGCACAGGTGTGATGAAACGAGGTTCTCTGCTCTTATACCGGTTCCAGTTGAGTTCGTCGTGGCAAGTAGCAGCGGTCCGGGTGGCATCGTCAAGCGAAGCTTGGCGATGGTTTTCTCAAGACCGGGTCAAACCGTCGCCAAGGCCTGCGGCCTTGACGATGCCACCCGGAGATACGAAGCTCTCTGAAAGACTCAGTATTACAGGAGCATGATGGATAAGTTCTGGCGGAATAACGAGCGGGCGCGTGCCCACGGCAGGCGAATCGGACGGCGGGACCTGCTCAAAGCGGCCGGCGCCGGGATCGCCTGGACGGCGGCTGCTCCACACGTCTGCCAAGCCGGCCTCTGGGGCACCGGGCAGACGAACGAGGCGGTTCTAGACGAGGCGAATGAGCGGATCGAGAGATGCCGCAAGGCAGCCGCTGTCCTGAGGCTCCTGGGGCCCGATGGGCAGGAGCTTCCGCCGGGCGTGCGCTTCACGGTGAACCAGACGAGGCATGATTTCCTCTTCGGCTGCAATATCTTCAAGCTGGGCCACTGCCGGACGGCGGAGGACAATGCCTCATACGAGAAACGTTTTGCCGAGCTGCTGAACTACGCGACGCTTCCCTTCTACTGGTGGACGTACGAGCCGCGAAAGGATCAGCCGCTGGACGCACGCACGGACGAGATCGTTCGCTGGTGCAAGGCCCACGGCGTCACTACGAAAGGCCATCCCCTGGCCTGGAACTACGTCGATCCCCAGTGGCTGACGGGCACGCCGGAAGAGGCGATGGAGCTTCAATTCAAACGAGTCGAGCGCTGCGTCGAGCGCTTCAAGGGCGACATCGACATTTGGGACGTCGTCAACGAGGCGACCCAGTACGACCGCGAAGAGTTGAAGAGGCGGGCGCCGAAGCTGACCTCGGCCATTGCCAAGATGGGTATCGGCGAGTACGTCCGTACGGCTTTTGCGGCCGCTCGCAAGGCCAATCCGCAAGCGACGCTTCTCATCAACGATTACCGCACGGATGGCGGCTACCGGGACAAAGTCATCAAGGAGTTGGTCGATAAGGAAGGCAAGCCGCTCTATGATGTCATCGGCATCCAGTCGCACATGCACGGCGGCTCCTGGAGTGCCGCACAGACCTGGGACGTCTGTGAGCGATTCGCCCGATTTGGCAAGCCGATCCATTTCACGGAGACGACGGTGGTCTCGGGCCCCAGGAAGGACTCGACGTGGATCACGACGCCCGAAGGGGAACAGCAGCAGGCCAGAGCGGTCACCGAGTTCTACACCGTGCTGTTCTCGCACCCGGCGGTCCGGGGAATCACCTGGTGGGACTTCACCGACCAGGATGCCTGGCAGGGGGCGCCGGCGGGCCTGGTTCGCAGCGACATGACGCCGAAACCCGCCTACGAGCAACTGCATGACCTGATCAAGGGCAAATGGTGGACGCGGGCTGAGGGCGAAACGGGGTCCAACGGGCGGATGGCGTTCCGCGGCTTTGTCGGGCAGTACCGGGTCGAGGCCAACGCAGGAGGCCGGCAGCTCGCCGGCGAATTCTCGTTGCGCAGGGATATAAGTGCTCCAATCGACGTACTTTTGGGACAAGGAGGGACCGGATCATGAATTACGCCGTAGTGATGGCGGGAGGGACCGGCAAGAGGCTTTGGCCGCTCAGCCGGCGAAAACGACCCAAGCAGGTGCTCAAGATTCTGGATGGCCAGACGCTCCTGACCCGGTGTTTCGAGCGGCTGTATCCCATCTTCGACGTCCGCAACGTCCTGGTGCTCACGAATGTGGAATATGTGGACACGGTCCGCGAGAATCTGACGGAGCTGCCATTGAACAACGTGATTGCGGAGCCGACCGTCCGGGACACGACGGGCGCGATCGGCCTTGCCGCCACGGTGCTGGCCAAATATGATCCGGAAGCGGTCATGGCTGTCCTCACCGCCGACCAGTTGATCGAGCCGCCGGAGACTCTGCACCAGGCGTTGGACGATGCCTTTGAATTCGTGTCCCGCAACCCCGACGCCCTGGTTACGTTTGGCGTCAAGCCCACATTTCCGAGCACTCAGCTCGGATACATCAAGTGCGGCGATCCCCGGAAGTGCCCCAAGTGCCGAAATACCGTGTTCTCCGTGCAGGCCTTCAAAGAGAAACCCGATCTTGCGACGGCGCAGCAGTACGTGGACAGCGGCGAGTATTTCTGGAATTCGGGCATGTTCGTCTGGAAGGCCAAGACGATTCTGTCGAATCTCGAGCAGTTTCTGCCGGAGGTGGTGGAGCCGTTGCGTCGCATCGCCGCCGCGTGGGACACGCCGCAACAGGAAAAGATGCTCCAGGACTGGTTCCCCAAACTGCCGAAGATCAGCATCGACTACGCGGTCATGGAAAAGTCGGATGAGGTCCACGCCATCGAGCTGGACTGCCAGTGGCTCGATATGGGCTCGTTCGCCGCGCTGGCCGACATGATCAAATCCGACGAGAACGGCAATATCGTCGTGGCCGGCGCCAGCGAGTTGCTCGACTGCTCCAACAGTATCATCGTGACCGAAGACAAGAACCATCTCATCGCCGCCATAGGGCTGCGGGATATCGTGGTTGCGCACACGCCGGACGCCACACTGGTCTGCCCCATCAACCAAACGGAACGGCTTAAGACACTGCTTGAACGGATCGAACAGCATGGGCGGACGAAATTCCTGTAAGGGCCTGTGCCAGGCCGGAGCACCGGCATGAGGTACCTGGGCATCGATTACGGCCTTAAACGGACAGGCCTAGCCGTCTGTGACGCCCGGGAGACGGTCGCCTCGCCGCTCAAGGTGCTTGCCGGCCAGACCAGGCTGATCGAGGAAATTGAACAAATCGTCGCGTCCGAGAATATTGAGGGTATCGTCCTGGGGCTTCCGCTGAATATGGATGGCTCCCAGGGCCCGCAGGCCCGGCAAGTTCTGGCCTTTGCAGACCGGCTCAAGCAGCGACTGGGAATCCCCATTCATCTGCAGGACGAGCGTCTGAGCAGCTTCGGGGCCGAGGAAAAGCTGCAAACGACCGGGCTGAGCCGGGCCAAACGCCGGGAGCGGCTCGACGCCCTGGCCGCCGCCGAAATCCTGCAGGCTTTTCTGGACGAGCGACCGCAGGGGTAATCCGGTTTTTTTCACCCCCGAGTGGAAAATGCTTGCCAAGGTCACCGCCGCATGGTTAATTGAAGGATTCTAACTTGCAGATTGGAAAAGCCTCCAGTGAGGCCAAACAGGAAGGGTTTACAGAACGTATGCTGACTAAAGAGGCAAAAGGAACTATCGTAGTCGATTATGAGACGCACAAGGGAGACACCGGATCGCCGGAGGTGCAGATCGCGCTGCTGACCAGGCGGATCAACGATCTGACAGAGCACCTCAAGACACATCCCAAAGACCACTCCTCCCGACGGGGTCTGCTGAAGATGGTCGGCAACCGGTCCGCGCTGCTGAAATATGTCCGCAGCCGGGACTTGAAACGGTATCAGACCGTCATCTCGCGGCTCGGATTGCGAAAGTAGCGTGACTGAAACCGGCGACCGTTTCCGCAAGTGTGCATGCGCCTTTGAATCCGGCGGATGCCTTGCGACGGCGACTTTTCCGCAGTGCATGCATAAACCAGTGAGGTAATCAATGGATAATATTCACACAGTTTCAAGAGAGATTGGGGGCCGGACGCTGACGATCGAGACGGGTCGGATGGCCCGGCAGGCGCATGGGGCCGTTGTCGTGAGATACGGCGACACCGTCGTCCTTGTCACAGCAGTTGTGGCTCCCCCGCGGGCGGAGGCAGTGGATTTCTTCCCCCTCAGTGTCGAGTACCGCGAAAAACAAAGCGCCGCCGGCAAGTTCCCGGGCGGCTTCATCAAACGTGAGGGCCGGCCCTCGACGAAGGAGACGCTGACGGCGAGGATGATCGACAGGCCCCTCCGGCCGCTGTTTCCCGACGGCTATTTCGAGGAGGTCCAGGTCATCGCCTCCGTCCTCAGCGCGGACCGCGAGAACGATCCGGACATTCCCGCCATGATCGGGGCCAGTGCGGCCTTGGCCATCAGCAAGATCCCGTTCATCGGCCCCATCGGCGCCTGCCGCCTCGGCAGGGTCAACGGGGAATTCGTCATCAATCCGATGCACACGCAGATGGAGGAGAGCGATCTGAACGTGCTGGTCGGCGGCCGCAAAGAGGCGATCAACATGCTCGAGGTCAGCGCCAGGGAACTGCCCGAGAACGTGGTCGCCGACGCGATCATCAAGGCCCACGAAGCCGCTCAGCAGGTGATCGACATGATCGTGGAGCTCCAGCAGAAGGTGGGTGTGGAGAAGGAAGCACCCGTCGTCGAGCTCGATCGCGATCTGTACGAGAAGGTCAAGGCGGACATGGCAGGCCGTCTGCGGGAGTTGAAGGAAATCGCCGGCAAGCAGGAGCGCAACAACGCGGTCAACGCGCTGTTCGATGAGATTCGGGCCCGCTATAGCGGGTCGGAGGCCGAAGCTGGCAATGAGAAACCCGCCGATCCGGCCATGCTCAACCGGGTGATCTACCGGATCGAATCGGAAGTGGTCCGGAAGATGATTCTCGACGAGGGGAAACGGCCCGACGGCCGGAGCTACACGCAAGTCCGCCCCATCGAGTGTCAAGTGGGCCTGCTGCCGAGGACGCACGGATCGGCCCTGTTCACCCGGGGCGAGACGCAGGCGCTGGTCACCGTTACGCTGGGCACGATTCGCGACGCCCAGATCATCGACGGGCTGTTCGACGAGTACGCCCAAAGCTTTACGCTCCACTACAATTTCCCGCCGTTCGCCGTGGGCGAGGTCAAGCCCGTCCGCGGACCGGGCCGGCGCGAGATCGGCCACGGGGCCTTGGCGGAGAAAGCCCTGGAGAATGTGCGGCCCCCGGAGGGAGAGTTCGCTTACACGATCCGGATTGTCTCCGATATCACCGAGTCCAACGGGTCCAGCTCCATGGCGTCGGTCTGCGGCGGGTCGCTGGCCCTGATGGATGCCGGCGTTCCCATCGTCCGGCAGGTGGCGGGGATCTCCATCGGCATGGTCAAGGACGAGAACAGCGGCCGCCACGTTCTGCTCACCGATATCCTCGGCGAGGAGGACCACTTCGGCGACATGGACTTCAAGGTGGCCGGCACGTCGGTCGGCATCACGGCGATCCAGCTCGATATCAAAGCCTCCGGACTGGCGCACGATACCGTTAAAGAAGCCCTGGAGCGGGCGCGAACCGCAAGGCTCGACATTCTCGAAACGATGAACCGGGCGATCAGCGCGCCGCGAAGCGAGCTGAGCCAGTATGCACCGAAGCTCATCACGATCGAGATCGATCCCGAGTACATCGGCAAGATCATCGGCCCCGGCGGTAAGATGATCAAGAGCCTCCAGGAGCAGACGGACACGACGATCGAGATCGAAGAGGACGGCACGATCTACATCAGTTGCGTCGGCGGCGACGGCCACCTGCGAGCCAAGGAAATGATCGAGGCCATGACCCAGCCGCCCGAGGTCGGCAGACTCTACAAGGAGGCAAAAGTCGTCTCGGCCAAGGAGTTCGGCGTCTTCGTCGAGATCGTTCCTGGAGTCGAGGGTCTTTGCCATATCAGCGAGCTGAGCGAAGGCTACGTCAAGCGAGTCGAGGAAGTCTGCAAGGTCGGCGACGTGATCCCAGTCAAGCTGATCTCCATCGACGAGCAGGGCCGTTACAAGCTCTCTCGCAAGGCCGCCCTGGCGGAGATGGGGATCAAGGAAGAGAGGAAACCGAGGCCGGAAGGAAAGCCGGAAGGAAGAGAGCGGAGGCCCAAGCCCGCAGGAAGACGATAGTCTGACCGGCCCCTTGGGGCGTATAAATTCGTTCGTACATAACAAGCCGAAACTCAAGGGTTCCCCGCCCGGCTGCCGGGCTGTGATCGCTTGAGATTTCGGCTCTCTATTTTCGGCATTCAGCACGACGGCGGAGTGAGACAGCGTGAACGGTTGGCTTGGCGGCACATTGCTCGCGTTCCTTGTGGCGGCGCCGGTGGTTGCGGCCGTAGTCCGCAGGAGAGGTCGCCAGGCGCGCGCGGAGGATGCCCGCGCCTCCGACGCCTCCGAGGAGTTGACCCGGCTGACCGCCGAGCTCGCCCATGAGATCAAGAACCCGCTGTCCACGATCAAGGTCAACCTCAAGCTGACCGAGGAGGCCCTGGATGAGGTGGCCTCCCAGGCTTCGCCTGCAGCGCTGTCCGACCAGCACCGCCAGAAGCTCTCCAGCGCGACGCGAAAAATGACGGTCATCCAGAAGGAACTGGACCGTCTTGAGAACATCCTCGAAGGCTTTCTTCGGTACGTGCGGCGACCCGACCTGCAACTGGCGACGATGGACATCAACGAGCTGGTCGGGGACATGGTGGACTTTTATTCCCCACAGGCGTATCGCCACGCCCTGACGGTCCGCCAGAGTCTCTCGAAAGGACCGCTTGTTTGCCGTGTCGATCCCGGGGCGTTGAAACAGGTGCTTTTGAACCTATTTATCAATGCCCAGCAAGCCATGGACGGCGGCGGGGAGATGATGATTCGCACTGCCCGGCAGGGAGAACACGCTATCATCCAGGTCAACGACACCGGCAAAGGCATCTCGCCCGAGCGGCTGCCAACCATCTTCACGCCCTATTCTTCCTCCCGGACCGGCGGCACAGGCTTGGGACTGGCTACGGCCAGGAAGATCGTCGAGGCCCACCAGGGCACGATCTCCGTTCACAGTGAACTTGGCAAAGGCACCTCCTTCACCATCGATCTGCCTTTCGCCGACCCCGGTCTCGGCCCTGATAGTTCTCCTTCTCAGTAGGGCAAATCTGCTGAGAGCCGTGGCTCGGCTGCCACCGGCGATTGTTGCGGGCGTAAGATTGGAGAATTTCCCTTGCAATGGCGGTGAGAATCCGGTATAAGGGCGCGGTTAAGGTTCGGCCGGAGGTGGAAGTGCTCGCCGTCCGGCCGATCCATGGACACTGGTTGGAACGGAGCTTGCCATCATGAAGCGGTATGCCGGACAAAGGGCGTTGTACGAGGCGATCAGCAGGACGCGTGCTAAGTCCCGGCGGCGCGGTATCTTAGAGCTACTGCACCCGGGCAATGGGAACAAGGCGGTCGAAACGGCCGACGCGCCGGTGGTCGAGGAGGCCAAGCTACAGGTCGCGCCTGTCGAGCCTGTCACGCCGGCGATGGAAAGGCCTGTGGTGGAGAAGCCGCCTGCCCCGGTGGTCAAACCGGTCCGGTCTGTCGAGCGGCCCGACCTATCAGCTCGCCCGGCACGCTCGTGGCTGCGGCCGAAGGCGGTGCAACTACACGACGGCCGGATCGAGGTTTCGGTGCCTTATCCCATCGGCATTACGATCCTCCTCGTTGCGATCCTGCTGGTCTTGGCGGCCTTTCGCCTGGGCCAGATGCAGCGCGGCTCCGGGCCTGGATCGATCAAGAGCATCCTGCCAGGCAAGGCCAAGGTTGATAAGGAACCTGCACCGGAAGGCACGGACAATCGCGCGAGCCCGATCGCCGTGGAGCCCCGCAAGGATGTGCCTCCAGAGGCCCCGAAACCGGAGGCCGACACATCCGTGGTGAACGCGGCCGCTCAGGGCAACAACGTGATCGTGTTGGCGCAGTATTCGAAGCGTGATGACCTGGAGGAGGTGAGTACGTACTTCGCGCAGCATGGCATCGCTACCAGGATCATCGAGGTTGCGGTGTTGCGGGAGTATCTTAGCAGCCAGCATCTGGATGCGAAGGCGTTAGGAGACCGCGCCGGATTCGTGCTGGTCACGGCCGACTGTTATGACAATCCTCGGACCCCCGGGACAAAGGGCGATGAGATCAGGAAGAAGATCGTGGAACTCGGCCGCGGCTACAAGGCCAAGCCGGGCTTTGAAAAATTTGCGCCAAACTACTTTAGTGACGCGTACCCTATGAAGATTCGTCAGTAGAAGGAGAAGACCTGCATGTCAGTAGATTCGTCGTTGAAGCTTAAGAACGCATTGACGCGGCACCGCAACGTATTGACGCGGGCCGAACGCATCGAGGCTCTCAAAGAGGAAGAACGCTGGTCGGACGGGACGTCTGTGCTGGGTTTGCCCAAAGTGGCCCATCGCAAAAGTGCGGCCGGAAAGAAGACTAAGACAGAGGCCGAGGCGGCCGCGGGAGCGGCTCCCGGTGCTCCGGCGGCGGCTGCGGCTGCTCCCGCCGCTCCGACGGCCGGCGCTCCGAAAGCAGCCGGCGCCGCCAAGGGGACCGCGGCTCCCAAGGCGGCCGGCGCTCCGAAGGTCGCTGGCGCTGCGAAGGCAGGCGGCGCGGGCAAGTAGGTTCGGCAATTGCGCCCCAGCCGCCGGGCTTGGCCTTTGCGGGTGGGCGCGCTTGATATTTCACGCATACACGAGCATGCCGAAGAAGATTCGGCATGCTCTGTTTTCATCCGGCGCCGACGGAGATGGAACCATGAGGAAATACGCCACATGGGTCTGTGAGACCGCGCTTCTGCTGACGATCATTGTGGCGGTCGGGTTGGCCTCGGCCGAGGGCGCGGCGCGAGACATCGTAATTATGGTCACTCCGTCTCTGGATCTGGCTGCCTCGCCGGCGGGCGTGCCGTATCCTGCGAGCGAGGTCATCAAGACCGTGGAGTGGGCGCCGCCGGCGACAATCGTCCGCAAGGCTTGTGACAGCGACAATTGGCCTGTGACGTGGGCCGATGATGATAATCTCTACACCGCTTACGGCGACGGCTGGGGATTCGACCCCAGAGTAGACACGAAACTCAGCCTGGGCTTTGCCAGGATCGTCGGCGGGCCGGAGCACTTCAAGGGCGTCAATATCCGCAGCGAAACAGGCGAGCGGCTCGGGCAGGACGTATCGGGCGCCAAAGCCAGCGGCGTGCTGTGCGTGGACGGCATCTTGTATATGCTCGTGCGGAATGTCGGCAATTCACAAATTGTGTGGTCGGACGATCACGCCCTCGCCTGGCATTGGTGCGACTGGAAATTCCAGACCAGTTTCGGTGCGCCGACGTTCCTGAATTTCGGCAGGAATTACGCCGGGAAGCGCGATGATTTCGTCTATGTCCACTCCCACGACAGCGACAGTGCGTACTCGCCGGCCGACCGGATGGTCCTTGCCCGCGTGCCCCTCGACCGGATTCGCGACCGCAAGGCATATGAGTTCCTGCGGAGCGTGGATGCCGCTGGCCGGCCTGAATGGACCGGGGACATCCGCCGCCGCGGCGCCGTCTTCGTCAATACCGGCCGGTGCTTCCGCTCGGGCATCAGCGTCAAGGCCGGCAGGCCTTGGCGATGGCTGAGCGTGTCGCAGGCATCCTGCCCGCGATTCGAAGGCGGGACGCCTTCGACACGGCCATCGCCAAGCTGCGCTTGACGCTGCCACCCTGAGCTTCCTGCTTGTGCTGCCATAACCTCATCGAACACCTCGTGCGACTGGTCCAGCGGTTTGCGGCTTGACGGGCTGGGGACGAGGTCATAGAATGCGGGCCCTGATTCGACCCGCTTACGGCGGGGCGGCGAGTCGCACACGAAGAAGGGCGACGGAAGGACTGTGGAGCCATGGTTGGGATCAACGAGAACTTCTTGAAGCTGAAGGCCGGGTACCTGTTTCCGGAGATCGGGCGGCGAGTGCGGGCGTTCAAGGCCACGCATCCGCAGGCAAAGGTCATCAGCATGGGCATCGGCGACGTCACGCAGCCGCTGGTGCCGGCGGTGATCGAGGCCATGCACCGGGCTGTCGACGAGATGGGCCGGCAGGAGACGTTCCGGGGGTACGATGATACCGGCGTCGGCTATGAGTTTCTGCGGCAGGCGATCATCGACGGCGACTTCAAGGCCCGAGGCGTGGACATCGAGCTTGACGAAGTCTTCGTCAGCGACGGGACCAAGTCCGACACCGGCAATATGCAGGAGATCTTCGGAATCGACAACGTCGTGGCGGTGGCCGACCCGGTGTACCCGGTATATGTGGATACGAACGTGATGGCGGGTCGGACGGGCCCGGCGGGGGACGAAGGCCAGTACGCGGGGATCGTCTACATGCCCGCGACGGCTGAGAACGGCTTCGTGCCCGAGCCGCCGGACAGGTCGGTCGATATGATCTACCTGTGCTTCCCGAACAATCCCACGGGGGCCGTAGCGACGAAAGACGCGCTGGCGCGCTGGGTCAGGTACGCCCGCAATCAGAAGTCGGTGATCTTCTTCGATGCCGCCTACGAGGCATACATCAGCGACCCGACCATCCCACATTCGATCTATGAGATCGATGGAGCCAAAGAGGTTGCGATCGAGTTTCGGAGCTGCTCGAAGACCGCCGGGTTCACAGGGGTTCGCTGCGCGTACGCCGTCGTGCCGAAGCAACTGAAAGCCCATACGAAGGACGGCAGGGCGGTCGAGGTCGGTCCGATCTGGAAACGGCGGCACACGACGAAATTCAACGGCGTATCCTACATTACCCAGCAGGGCGCCGCCGCGATCTTCACGCCGCAGGGCAAGAGGCAGATTCAACAGACCGTCGACATCTACATGAGCAACGCGGCCCTGATTCGCAAGCGGCTGACGGAGCTCGGCTACCGGGTTTACGGCGGTATCAACGCCCCGTACATCTGGGTCCGGACGCCGAATGGCGTGGGCTCATGGGCCTTCTTCGACCTGCTCCTGAACAAGGCCAATGTCGTCTGCACGCCGGGCGTCGGGTTTGGGCCGACCGGCGAAGGGTACGTGCGACTGACCGCATTCGGCACGCCCGACAGTGTCAAAGAGGCCCTGGACCGCCTCGCAAAGCTGTAGAGCCTTTGACAGAATGGGCCTCAGTATGTCACCCCCGCCGCGCAGGCGGGGGTCCATCCGATGGCTTTCTGGATTCCCGCCTTCGCGGGAATGACATGTTGGCGGCTGTGCCTTGCTCTCGTTATGTTAGAGGCTTTTAAGAACAAAGCAGATGGCGTCAATGCGCTGCCGGGGATGCATGTGAGTTTTCACGCAAAGCTAAGTGCAGTTCTTGTCGTTGTGGCCTGCTGCGCCGTCAATTGTGCAGCCGCGGAGTCGGGAGCGTCGGACCTGCCGGCCGAGTGGCTTCAGTCTTGGCGCAGTCCGGGTGCGGAATTTCGCCCCCTGCAAATCGTTCATGGCGTGCCCGCAAAGCAGGCGACTGCCGAAGCGATGAAGAGCCTCAAGGACCTTGGACTCGGCGGCATCGTGTGCAACGTAGCGTTCGACAAGTATTTGCGCGGCGAGGCGAACTGGCAGACACCGGTCGAGGCGGTCAAAGCCTGCGCCGAGCTCGGCTTGCGAGTCTGGATCTACGACGAGGAAGGCTATCCGAGCGGAGCGGCGGGGGGCCTTGTCCTCAAGGAGAACCGCGACTTCGAAGCGCTCGCCCTGGCGTACCATCCGTCACGTGCAGACCCGTTTATCATCCGCGCCTCGTACGAGTACACGCACGCCTCCAACAATTTCTACGCGGCGAGGCGATACGTCAACCTCATCGACAAGGCGGCGGTCGCCAGCTTCATACGCATCACTCACGATGCCTATTACCAGCACCTGGGCCCTTTCTTTGGCAAGACAATCGAGGCGTTTTTTACCGACGAGCCATCGCTGATGGCTGTGGACACCGGCCGTCTGCCGGAGGAGGTCCGCCAGCGGGTCCGGGTGGTTGATCCGCTCGATCCGAATATGCAGCCTTTGCCTTCCGTGCCTTGGGTGGCGGACTTGCCGGGCCTGTATCATCAGCGTTACGGCCAGGACCTCGTCGCCGTGCGGAAGAGCCTCTTCGGGGGCGACACGGATGCCGACCGGCAAGTCCGCCGGCAATATTGGGCGCTGATCGCGGACCTGCTGGCAGAGCGGTACTTCGGCCAGATCGAGCAATGGACCACGACGCATTCCGTCGCATCCTCCGGCCACATCCTCTGGGAGGAGGCGCTCCTGCATAACGCCGCACTGGAAGGCAACTCGCTCAAGATGCTCGGCCGGATGGAGATTCCCGGCTTGGATATGCTGTCGTCGGACCCCGAGGCGGTCATCCACACGGGTTGGATGACAGCCGTGCTTCCTGCCTCGGCGGCCTTGCTGAACGGCCGCCGGCTCGTCATGACGGAGGTGAGCGATTTCGCCGAAACGATGGGGAAGAATGGTCCCGCATCGGTGGCCCACATGTGTGCGACGGCCGCATGGCAGGCCGCACTCGGCGTCACCGAGTTCGCTCTCTACTACGGCCGCCAGCAGAGGTCCCCCGAGGAGTATCAGTCGTACTGTGCATTTGTCGGTCGGCTCAATGCCCTGTTGCGAGAGGCGCAGCCGTCGCCGCGCGTGCTGTTGTACTACCCGATTTGGGACATCTGGTCCGAGTACAAGCCGGTCGCGGCGCCATTGACCGTGGAATCGCAATCGCAACGGCTGCGAGACATCGTCAACTCGTTCATGGCTCTCGGGCAACGTATGACCAGAGGGCAGATTTCGTTTGCCATCGCAGACCACGAGATGTTGGCGGCCGGTCATGTTCAGGGCGATACAATCCACATCGGCAGCGGGAGTTTCAAGGAGATCGTCCTTCCCGCAGGAGTTGAGCTACCGTCGTCTGTTGAGCAGCAGGTCAGGCAATTCGAGGCCGGCGGCGGTCGAGTGCTTCGTACGGCGCCGTCGCCCAGTGCCGACTTGGCATCCGTCGCCAGCGTCTATGACAGCGGTTTCGTGACTCCAAGGTCGGAGCGGATCGTGGTGGGGCGGTTCACGCGGGCAGGCAGGCAGATCATTCTGGTCATTAACGTTGGCGGCGCGGACTACAACGGCGCGATCACGACCCCGGACGCGGCCAAGTGGATTGTCGGCGACCCGGCCACCGGGACAATCGGACCGGGCGAGGCGAATCAACCGGGCCGAATCTCGCTTTCGCTGGCACCGTGTGCGACCCGGCTTCTCATCGGGCCAGCACGTTCGGCCGGGGGTGCAGTTTCTCCGCAGTCGCTTCGCAGGAGTCAGGGATGAACGCTGTGGAAGTCAGGGTGCCAAGCTAATGCAGCAACCAACAACGGCCTACATCGGGTTGGGCAGCAATCTGGGCGATCGCGAGCGCCTGATTCGCCAGGCTCTTGAGATGCTGAGCGACAACGGGAGTGTTGAGGTATCGCGAGTCAGCGATATTCAGGAAACCTCGCCGCTGGGGAATATGAGTCAGCCGAAGTATCTCAATGGCGTGGCCGAGATCAGGACGGCATTGCAGCCGCAACAGTTGCTGCACAAGCTCAAGGCGACCGAGGCGGCTCTTGGGCGACAGCCCGGAAGCAAATGGCAGCCCCGGCCTATCGACCTCGATCTCCTGTTATTCGGCGAGAACGCCATCGACGCGGATGGACTGGTCGTGCCGCACCCACAGATGCATTTGCGATCGTTTGTCCTCGATGGGCTGTGCCAGTTGAACCCGCAGATGGTTCACCCGGTCCTGAAGGAGTCAGTGAGCGAGCTGTCGCGGCGGCTCGGTGGCGGCAATTTCGTCCTCGATCCGGATGCCCCGCAGATCATCAGCGTCGCCGGAATCATCGGGGTCGGCAAGACAACGCTGGCGAAGGTGCTTGCCGAGGCAATGCGGGGCCAGGTCCTCTTCGAGCCGTACGGCACCAATCCCTTCCTGCCGCAGGTCTATGCGGGCAGACGCGAGTTGGCCCTGGACTCGCAGTTGTATTTCCTGGTGAACCGGGCGGAGCAGCTTGACCGCCAGACGATACCGCGGCATAGAGTTTTTGTGACGGACTACGTCTTTGACAAAGAGCTGATCTACGCGAGGCGACTGCTTGATGCGGAGCAACTGAACCTGTATGAAAAGGTCTTCCCGCCGTTCGCCGAGCGAGTGTCGACGCCGTCGGTGGTGATCTATCTGCAGGATTCGCCGCAGGAATGCCTGGAGCGGATTCGCCGCCGCAACCGCTCCTACGAGCAACGGATCACGGTCGAGTTTCTGGAGGCCCTGGACGGCGACTACCGGCGCCTGTTCGACGGCTGGAAAGCCTGTCCGGTAATTCGGATACCCGCTTCGCGGCTGACCGGCTATAATGAGGCCGTGGTGCAGCACGTGGTCCTCCAGGCGAAGGCGTATATCGCAACATGACGGCAGCCAATGCAGGTAGCTGAAACAATAGCTGAGATCAGGGCGTGCGTCGCCCAGGCCCACAAGGCGGGAAAGAGCGTGGGTTTTGTGCCGACGATGGGCGCGCTCCATGCCGGCCACGCTTCATTGATCGATGCGGCCGTAGCAAAGTGCGATTATGTCGTCGTCAGCGTGTTCGTCAATCCGACACAGTTCGGGCCTGGAGAGGACTTCAACCGGTACCCGCGGCCGTTCAAGAAGGATGTGGCGATCTGCGAGAAGCACGGCGCCGACGCGATTTTCACTCCCTCGGCGGCCGAGATGTACCCTCGTGAGAACCTGACGTGGGTGAGCGTCGAGAAGCTCTCGGAGCCTTTGTGTGGCCGGTTTCGTCCGGGGCATTTCCGAGGTGTGGCGACCGTCTGCACAAAGCTGTTCAACATCGTCGGTCCGGACGTGGCATTCTTCGGCCAGAAGGATGCCCAACAGGCCGTCGTCATCCGGCGCATGGTTGCGGACCTGAATATGCCGCTGGAGATCGTCGTATGTCCGACGATGCGCGAACCGGACGGCTTGGCGATGAGTAGTAGAAACCAGTACCTCTCGCCTGGGGAAAGGAAAGACGCACCCGCTGTTTACCGCTCCCTGAGTAGAGGCCGGGAGTTGATTGAGGCCGGCGAGAGGAATGTGGATGTCATCCGAGCCCGGATGCAGGCGACCCTGCAGGAGGTGGCATCTGTGAGCGTCGAGTACATCGGCATCATTGACGCCGAAACGCTCGAAGAGTTGGACCGGGTCCGCGGTCGGGTCCTTGTGGCGGTCGCGGTGCGTCTGGGTTCGACGCGGCTCATCGATAATATCCTGGTGGATGTGCCCCCAGGGTGACCTGTGCTTTTCGGCACAAGGCAGGGGACGAAAGAAGACGATGTTTGTGAAGGTACTGAAGAGCAAGCTGCACCGGGCCAGAGTGACCGATACAAAGCTGCACTACCCGGGCAGCATTGAGGTCGATGAGAGTTTGATGCAGGCCGCAGGGATGCTTCCCTATGAGTCTGTGCTCATCGCGAACCTGAATAACGGCAACCGCATGGAGACCTACGTTGTCCCCGGCCGGGCCGATTCGGGCAGGATTGTGATCCTCGGTGCGGCGGCGCTGCTGGCCAAGCCGGGCGATGTCATCATCATCATGGGCTTTGCGTATTGCACGCCCGACGAAGCCGCCACGCTCGTCCCCAAGGTGGTGGTCCTGGATGAGAACAACGAGATTATCAAGCAGCCTTGAGTCGTGGTTGTAGCTGATGCACCCTGAATTGTTTACGCTGCCTTTCCCGCCCCATCTGACCATCCGGTGCTATGGCGCGATGATGGTCCTTGGCTTTCTCTCGGCGGTGACGATCATCCGGTATTTGAGCCGTCACTTCACATCGAATCCCCAGCACATCACGAACGCTGCCCTGTACTCGCTGATTGCCGGCGTCGTGGGCGCCCGTGTGTTCTTCGTTCTTCATTACCGCGACCAGTTCGACGGCCATCTGTCGGGCGTATTTGCGATCTGGAACGGGGGTCTGGAGCTTCTCGGCGGCGTCCTGCTGGCGATTGCGGTGATCCTGTTCTATATCTGGTATCACAAGCTGCCGATGCGGCACTACCTCGATGTCCTCGCCATCGGGCTGGTGGCGGCCCTGGTATTTGGGCGGATCGGCTGCTTCCTGAACGGCTGCTGCTATGGCAAGCCCACGGAGCTGCCCTGGGGCGTTCGGTTCCCGTACGGGTCGTTTGCATACCGCAGCCAGGTCCGGCCGGACCTCAAGCGCGACCGCCCTGCGCCTCGCCTGACGCTGCCCGACAGCTACTTCGGCTACACGGATGCGCAGGGCCAATACGTTGATGACCTCAAACCCATAAGCGTGCTGACACCGGAGCAGCGGGCGCTTGTCACAGAGGGGCCCTATTGCTGCCTTCCCGTTCATCCAACCCAGTTGTACTCGTCCGGCGGCGCGGTCCTGTTCGGTCTTATTCTGCTTTTGTACCTGCGCCGGTCGCAACGGGGCGAGCTGGTCGGCACGTATCCCTTCCTGTCTAAGCCCGGCTCGACGTTCAGCCTGATGTTCATCATCTACGGCCTGGGGCGGTTCGGCATGGAGTTCCTCCGCGACGACAATCCCTTCGAGGCGGCGGGCCTCACAATCTCGCAGCTTCTCTCCCTTGGCCTGATAGCTCTGGGCATTCTCTTGATGGTGTTCTTCGCCTCGGCGAAGCCTGAGAAGCTGCCCGCGGGCCAGAGTTCCGTCACAACGATGCAAGTGAGACCCGCAGGTCACAGGCCGGAGCCTCGTGCTCACTTGTCACGCAGAGCAAGGTAGGAGACACAGTCGTGGGGGTGGCGGCATATGCCGCGAGAAATGCACAGCATTTGCGGCGTCTGCGTTAATTTCACTTGAACATTTTGCCGCCTGTATGATACTATAGCGAAAGCAGCCTGTTGTCAAAGTTGGGTTTTGAGAAGATTGTATATGGGGCTATACGATAGGGACTATACACAAGCGGACTCGGCGCGACAGCATTACGGCTTGCCGCAGTTGCGGTTCAACCTGCCGCGTATCTCGCCGGTAGTCAAATGGCTGATGATCGTCAACACGGCGGTCTTTATTCTCCAGGCGGCGGTCTTTGGACCTTATGTCCTGGAGCGGATCTTCGCCGTGTATCCTCATTCCGCCCTCGCCACGGTGCAGATCTGGAGACTGGTCACCTATCAGTTCCTCCACGCCAACATCGGCCACCTGCTCATGAACATGGTGAGCCTGTTCTTCTTCGGGCCCAGTCTCGAAAAGCATTGGGGCAGCCGGCGGTTTATCGTATTCTATTTGCTGTGCGGCATGGCCGGCGGCGTCGTGTACACCCTGTTCGTCATGACCGGCGTGCTCGCAGTTGGCCCACTGGTGGGCGCCTCGGGCGCGATTCTCGGCGTGCTGGCGGCCTGCGCCATTCTCTTTCCCCACAACATCATCCTCCTGTTCTTCGTTCCGATGCCGATTCGCATCGGGGCCGTCGTGATGGTTCTTCTTTCCGCACTGACTGTCTTCCGGGGTGGACCGAATCCTGGGGGCGAGGCGACTCACTTAGCGGGCCTGGTGGCCGGCGCTTCGTACGTCCTGCTGTTGCCCCGGTGGGACCGGTTCAAGACCGGGATGCGATCGGGCTCGTGGGAAAAGCGGCTGGAAGAGAGCCGAAAGCTGCGCGTGGAGGTTGATCGAATCCTGGAGAAGGTCCATCGCTTCGGCCTGCACAGCCTGACGACTCGGGAGAAGCGGGTCCTCAAAAGAGCGACGCAGGAAGAGATTCGCCGCCACCAACTGTAGCGCGACGAACGACGCCTGCACGGCGGGTGTTTTCGCTATTCGGCAAGGACTTCTTCATTCTCTCGCCGCCAGGCGGGGTCCACGATGCAGAGAAAGACAAGATCGCTCCGCCCGGTATTCTCGATGTACTGAACCGCGCCGGGAGGGATGTACACAACACAGCCGGCACCCACCTCGCCCGATTCACCGTCGATGTGCATGCGCCCCCGGCCGCTGAGAATATAGTAGACTTCCGCCGTCGTGAGGCGATGGGCTATAGTCCGCTCGCCCGGCGCGACCTTCGCATGGGCGAGGCTGTAGCGGATGACCACAGCGTCTTTGTCCGGGTGCAGAAGCTCCCGCAGCAGGGAGCCGTCGCCTGCGATGAACTCCTCACATTCGCCCAACCGGCGGATCAGCATCATGAGCCTCCCAGTAGAATCGAGTCGCCGGTGAAGAATGTCCCGGCGACGCAGGCGGTCATTAGACAAGCCAGGGTCGCCGCGATCAGCGCCCGCACCGCGATTGGGCCGATGCCCTTCGTGAGCTGCGGTGCCAGAGCGCACGCGCTGCCGACGAAAATCGCCATCGACGCGATGTGGGCAAACCCGCACAGGGCGTATGTGGTGATCACCGCCGAGCGCGGGTCTTTCAGCAGGCCCTCTTTCATGGCGACCGCCAGGTCGCCGTAGGATGCGACTTCGGTGACGACCAGCCGCTCGCCGATGATCCGCGAGACCTCCGGCACGTCGCTCAACGGCACGCCCAGCACGAGTGTCAGAGGATAGAACACGTACCCGAACAAGCCGCGAAGAGACCATTGCCCCTCGATCCCGAGCATCGGGTTGACAAGATTGCCGACGCTCGACAGCCCCAGGTCCACCAGCGAGACCAGTCCGAGCACCGCGATCAGCAGGGCGACGATGCCGACGACCATCCGGACCCCGGCGTTGGCCCCGTTGATGATCGTTTCGAAGAGGCTGCTATCCCGCTCGTAGTAGGGCTCGACATGCATGCCCAGCGTTTCGGGTTGTTCCCGTTCGGGCAGCATGACCTTGGACATGACTAGTGAGGCGGGCGCCGACAGCAGGGAGGCGGAGATCAGGTGGCCGGCAATCGTCGGGAATTGACCCTGGAGGGTCAGCACGTAGAGCGCCAAAACGTTGGAAGACACCGTTGCCATTCCCGCGGTGAGCACGGTGCAGACCTCGGACCGGGTCATCCGCGGCAGATGAGGCTTGATCGTCAGCATCGATTCGACGCCCACGAAAATATTGCTGGCCGTCACCAGGGACTCTGCTCCGGACACTCGCATCAGTCGCGTGAACAGCCAGGCAAACCCCTTGATCAGCAGCGGCATGACCCGCAGATAGTACAGGATGGCAATCAGGGCGGAGAAGAAGATGATCGTCGGGAAGGCCTGAAAGGCGAGAATGAATCCGAGCGACTCCGTGCCGTCTTCGGCGACTTGTCCCGGTCCGAGCGCCAGACGTCCGAAGACGAAGCGGGACCCCGCCCCGGCGGAATCGAGAATCCGGACGACCGCATCGTTGACGGCCAGGAACACCTTTGTCCCCGCCGGAACGACGAAGATGAATCCCGCCATCAGCAATTGCAGGGCGATGCCCCAGCCGATCACGCGCCAGTTCATGTTGCGGCGATCTGACGACAGGAGCCACGCCACGGCGGTCAGGATGAAGATCCCTGCGAAACTGACGAGGTTATAGACGTCCATCGGCTACTGGGCCCACTTCACCAGGTGCGGATAGAGGTCGTGCACGATGGGCGACGCGGGCCGGATTCTCGCATTCATACTGAACAAGCCGCGGCCCGCCGCTGTCGATTCGCACCGGAAGGTGATCGGTGTCCCGCGTGTCTCCGTCGGCAGCATGGGAATGACGCGATGGTCGTTCTGCTCGTGCATCATGCAGAACAGCTCCACCGTGAACAACTCGGGTGGCGCTCCGTGCGGGTCCACCTTGCACGTGATCTCGATTTGTTCGCCCTCGCTGACCACCTCCTTCTTGTCGACACTCGTGGTCAGCTCGCCGATGGAAATCTTGTCCCAGTACTTCAGCAGCTCCTGGGCTCCCCGGAGCGAGCGTCTGAGCGTCTCGTAGTTCTTCTGAGAGAGCGATTCCGAAGCCGCCCTGGAGGGCAGATACATCTTGTCGATGTACTCGGAGAGGACGCGGTTCATATTGAACCGGCAGCCGACAGAGTAGATGGACTGCTTCATGCGCTCGACCCACTGGACGGGCACGCCGGCCTCGTCGCGCTCGTAGTACAACTCGGTGATTTCCTCCTCGATCAGATCGTAGATTTGTCCGGCTTCGGCCGCCTCCTGCATCTCGAACTGGCTGTGGTATCCGGCCCCGGTGATGGCCCAGCCGTTTTCCCCGTTGTAGGCCTCGGGCCACCAGCCGTCCGGCACGCTCAGGTTCAGCACACCGTTCATGGCGGCCTTCATCCCGGAGGTCCCGCTCGCCTCATTCTCGCGGATGGGATTGTTGAGCCATACGTCGGCCCCCCACGCGAGATGCCTGGCGACGTTCAGGTCGTAGTTCTCCACGAATACGACGCGGTCCTCCAGTTGGTACGTCCGTGCGAAATCGATGATCTCCTTGATCATACTCTTGCCGAGCGAATCCGCCGGATGCGCCTTGCCGGCGAAGATGAGCTGGACAGGCTTCGTGGAATTGCCCAGGATTTTCGCGAGGCGATCTTTGTCTCTCAAGATGAGGGTCGGCCGTTTGTACCGCGCGAATCGCCGGGCGAAGACAATCGTCAGGTACTCGGGGTTCAGCGCCCTTGTCAGCCGCAGGATCTTCGGCTCGATGTACCCCCTGGCGGCGAGGTCGTCGGCCAGCTTCTTGCGGATGAAAGTGATCAGGCTTTGCTTGTTGCGATGGTGGGCCTGCCAGACCTCCTCGTCGTCGATTCCGAGGACCTCAACCCAGCGTTCCGGCTTGTCCGCGCAGCGGATGTAGTCCGGGCCGATGTGCCTTTCCAGCAGTTGACCGAGGGGCTCGCTCAGCCAGGAGTGGTGCACGCCGTTCGTGACATGTCCGATGGGAATCTCGACTTCCGGCCTGTCGGGGAACAGACCCGCCCACATCCGGCGGGAGACATCCCGGTGCAGTCTCGACACCGCATTGACGTGGCTGGAGAACCGCATGGCAAACGCCGGCATCCAGAACACGTTCTTGTCCTCGTTGATCAAGCCGTGAGAGACGAGATCGTTCCAGGACACGTCCAGGGATTGCACCTCGGGTTCGAGGTACTGCCGGACGAGGTCGATGTCGAAGCTCTCATTGCCGGCGATCACGGGTGTGTGCGTCGTGAAGATCGTGGAGGCGCGGATGACCGCTTTGGCCTCCAGGAAGCTGAGCCGATCGCGCTCCATCAGCCGCTGCAGGCGCGCGACGATGAGGAACGCGGAGTGCCCCTCGTTGATGTGGTACATCCTCGGCTGGATGCCCAGCCGCTCCAGGGCTGTGATCCCTCCGATACCGAGCACCAATTCCTGCTGAAGCCGCTTGGCCCGGTCGGAGACGTACAGCTCGTGAGTGATGTCCCGCAAGTGGGGCGGATTCTCCTCGATGTCCGTGTCCAGGAGGATCAGCCGCGTCTTGCCGGCATCCATCTGCCACAGTTTGATGTGCAGCGGCTCGTTCAAAATGCGCATTTCCAGATACGCTTTGTCGCCCTCGGGCAGCCGCAGCTCCCGCATCGGGACGAAATGGTTGTTGAATTCGAGGAACAGCTCCTCCTGCTCCCCGTGGAAGCCGATCCGCTGAGTGAAATAGCCGTACTTGTAGATCAGGCCGATGCCGACGACGGGCAGATTCAGGTCGGACGCCGCTTTAAGAAAATCGCCCGAGAGGACCCCCAGGCCGCCGCTGTAGATCGGAATGCACTCGTGCAGCCCGAATTCCATCGCGAAGTACGCGACAACGTCGTCGGGCGTCAGCTCGCCGCCCGCCGAGGTCTTGAATTGCCCCTCGTACTGCATGTACTCCTGAAACTGATCCCAGACTTTGTCCAGCTCGTGCTGAAAGCCTCGATCTCCGGCGAGTTGGGAGATGCGCTCCGTCGGCAGGCTCAGGAGGAATTGCACCGGGTTGTGATTGACCGTTCGGAAGAGCTGGGCATCGATCCGGTAGAACAGGCGGATCGCGTCGTAGTTCCAGGTGCACCAGAGGTTGTAGGCCAGGGCGTGCAGTTTCTTCAGATCGTCCGGAAGCCTGGGATACACGAAGATGCTCTTCAGGATCATCGCTGCCATCTCCAACAAGTGCGTCACGTGGCTGAGAACCGCAGTGGTTCCCATGGGTTCCTCCGACCGTGGGCCTTACTCCACTGTCCTATAATTCGGCCGGATGGGCCTTTTTTCTCCACAGCTTCTCCGGTTTTCATTGGGTATTCTACCGTCGGCGTTCGAGGATCGTCCACATGGAAACGGCGTGCGATACTTTGGAAAGACCGTTTCCTGTGCAAGGTCCGGTAAAACCATGTTGGTGCAGTTCTCATCGGCACGGCAGCCTTGACAGCGACGGTCGGGGCGCCTACCATCGGCGTGTTGGGATAATGCGACGGCGCGGCTCCCGTGCTCGTAATGGGACCGTCGCGGTCTGTTGTGGCCCCGGGAAAGCAGCCGAACGTTGGTGGCGATTCGAATAGAGTGATGTGGCCCGGTACAGGATTGCACAGGGAGTACGAGCTTGCACTGGTGATGCCCGTCTATAACGAGGAGGGGTGTATTGCGGCGGTCGTCAGGGCATGGCGCGACACACTCTGCGCGGCGGGTATCCACTTCACGATGATTGTCATCGACGATGGCTCACGCGATCGAACGCCGCAAATCCTGGATGAGTTGGCAAATGACGAGCGCATCCGAATCATTCACCAGGCGAATATGGGGCACGGTCCGACCATCCTGCGAGGGTACAAGCTGGCCGTGTCACTGGCTGACTGGGTCTTTCAGTGCGACAGCGACGATGAGATGAGCCCGGAGTCGTTCGGCCGGCTTTGGGCGGTGCGCCGGCAGGCGGATGCGATCTTCGGATGCAGACAGCATCGCTCGCAGAGCATCCAGAGGTGGTGGATCAGCATGTGTTCGAGGGCCGCCGTGCGACTGTTTTTTGGCCGGGGACCGAAAGACGTGAACACGCCGTACCGCCTGCTGCGTTCCTCCGTTCTTGAACCGATCCTTGAACACATCCCGGCGGACACTTTCGCTCCCAATGTCATCATTTCGGGCGCACTGAGCGTTACCGGCGCTGCGATCCGGGATGTGCCCGTAGCCTGTCACCGTCGTCGGACCGGAAATCCATCAATCCACCGGTGGAGGCTCTGGCGGGCGGCTTTGCGGTCATTCGGGCAAACCTGGCGTTGCAGCCGGCAGATTCGCCGGGCATATCTGCGGAACCGATGAGAGATAAAAGAACCGCTACTCTTGAAAGCGCCACTCCATGTGGGCTGACAGTCGCCTTCAGTCTTGCGGGTGTGCTATTTGTGCTTCTGAGCACATCGCGGTACGGCGTGGGCATCTCGCCGGACTCGACCGCGTACATTTCCGCCGCAAGAGGCGTGCTGGCCGGTCAGGGCCTGCGTTGCCACGACGGCAGTCTCTACACGGCGTGGCCCCCTTTGTTTCCGGTCCTGCTGGCAATCCCCGGATTGGTCGGCATCGATGCGGCGACCGCGGCGCGATTCCTCAACGCCTTTGCCCTCGGCGGAATCATCTTTGCCTCCGGTGTCTTCTTCTCACGATGTCTGCGATCCAACGCTCTCATCCTGATCGCCTTGTCCTCCGTCACGCTGTGTGCGCCTCTGGTGGGCATATCGAGCATGGCCTGGACAGAGCCGGTCTTTACACTGTTGGTCATTCTGTTCGTTTTGCAGATTGCCCGATTTCTGCGCAACGGCCGGACATGGTCGCTCATGGCACCCTCCATCCTTGGGTCGCTGTGCCTGATGCAGCGATATACAGGCGTCACCGTTGTGATCGCCGGTGTGGTTCTGCTCCTTTCTTGGCAGCCCGGGCCCGGTGTGCTGGCTCGGCTCAGGCATGTGGCCGTCTTCGTCGCAATTTCCTGCACACCACTGGCCCTGTGGATGGCTCGCAACTACCGGCTGACGAATGCGCTTACAGGACAGGCGCGCCAGCGCTCGGTGTACTCGATCTGGACAAACATCGGGGTGGCTGCTGATACGGCGACGCGGTGGGTTCTACCTGCCTCGATCCCGCTGTCCGTACGCCTGATCATCATCGGCGGACTCATCGTGCTGGCCATCGCAGTGCTCTTCCGGCTCCGCGACAGGCTTCCAAGCGCGACGGAGCGTGACTCGTCCTGCCTGTGGTCGGCAGGTGCAGTGACGCTGACCTACATCCCTCTGATCCTCTATACACACCAGATCGGTGTTCCGAACGAACCCCTGAACGACAGGTACCTCGCTCCGCTGTGCGTATTGACTCTATGGCTGGCGTTCGTCGCGGCCGACAGGGTGTGGTCGCTCCTGGCGCTGACAGGGCCAAGGGGTCCTATGCTCCAGCATCTCTTCATTGGCCTTTCGGCGCTCTGGCTGGCCTATCCGATCGAGCACGCGGCAAATGCAATTTCGGAACGACTGCGCAAAGGGGCGGGGGAATATAGCACGCGCGGGTGGCAGGGGTCGCCGCTGGTCAAATGGCTGCGCGATCATCCCTTGGAGGGCAGCCTGCGAAGCAACGCCCCGGACGCACTGTACGCTCTGACGGGGATGCACGCCCTGGTCAGTCCGCATAGGACGTGGGACATCGAGGAATTCCGGAAGGCTGTCTCGACGGACGCCGGCCCGGTGCTCGTCTGGTTCGGTGGGTCGCCCCGAACCTACCTGTACGACCTGGACGAGCTGGCGTCTCTGTTCTACCTGGAGGAGGTGGCGACATTCGCCGATGGCGGGGTGTATCGCTTTGTGCCTGCGACGGCCTGCGTATTCGGCGACAGCCGGATCTTCTCCCACTGCCGGATACCCGGCGTCTGGAGCTGCACATTCACTAACGAAAAATCGGACGCTGCGGGGACGGTCACTTCGTGGGTGTTGCGGGCTGACGGCACGACGGAGAGCTTTTGGGCACTCCGTAGCCTGGAGGGGGCAGTTGTTCGCTGGCGGCCTTCCTGCAGGTACACGCGGTCCGATGAGGCTTTTCAGTTTCACTGCGATGGCGTGGCGACCCGGGATGCAAACGATGCGACGTCGCCCTATTCCCTGGATGTCTCCGGAGCAGTCGATGGCGATGCGGCAACCGGCACGTATCGCATCGAATTTGCCGGATGGCGGCGCCCCGGCACCGTCAATGGCGCCTGGCGGATGGACTTGGCTCAGCCTGTCCGTCGCTTGTATGCCCAGGCGAGCCAGGCACATGTCTATACAATAGACAGGGCGGAGGCAAGCGGCTTATCGGGTCAGCCGTCTCGCGCCTGGCTCGATGAAGGCGTGGCTTTCTACGCATATCCCGAGGGCCGGCAGCCGCCGGACGCTCAACCGATCTACCGCCTGCGGTCTCCGAACCGCGACGCGCAAATCCTCACCGTCGATGAGCGAGAGAGAGATCAGCTCACCGGCGGCAATTCGCCCGCTTGGCGGTACGATGGAATCGCCTTTTATGCGTATCGGGAGAACCTGCACCCGCCGTTGACGCAGCCCGTTCATCGATTCTGGTCGGAAACACTCAGAGACTATTTCTACACGGCGTCTGAGGCGGAGCGCCAGACGCTCCTCGACGATTCCTCCCAGGGCTGGACATATGAGGGAATCGCCTGGTATGCTGTCGGCGGGTCTTGACGCAGGGGCGTGGCCGGTCTAAGATACCGGCACTGGGATCGTATCGGCATGCCAAGGGTAGCAGTCGAGGTGTGAAATATGGGCTCTCTCATTGTGACAAGCGGAAGGCAGGAAGGGGACTACTATCCCCTGGGCCATCGCACCAACGTCGTCGGGCGAGATGAGGCGCTGTTCATTCAGATCCTCGACCACATGGTCTCCAGGAAGCACCTGCAGATTCGGTACGACCAGAACACGAACCATTACTTCGCCTACGATATGAAGAGCCGCAATGGCGTCTACGTCAACAACCGCAAAATCGAGGGCGAGACGCCTCTGAAAGATGGCGATGTCATCCTGATCGGCCTGACCAGCCTCCTGTTCACCGACAAAGACTTCAAGGACAAGGAGAGCGCTCTTCAGCACTACAAGAAGGTGGGCGAGCGGATGCGTGTGACGAGCTACGGGCCGCGCGACTACGATCAGCGCCCCGTCGGCCCCGGAGAGACCGGCCAGCCCGTCGCCGACACGCAGGAGCGCGATTGAGAAGTAGCACGGGCATCTTGCCCGTGTGTCTCACAGGCGTCCCGCCGGCGGAAGGATAAGGCGATGCAGGGCCAGGACGGCCCCGCGACTCATGGGCAAGATGCCCATGTTACGATAAACGGACTTCTTAGATGTCCTCTGACGGTGTGTCCGAGCGCGTCAACTACCGGCGGCGTGCCGCGACTGAGAGTTGTGCGGCGAGAAATCCCCAGATGATGCCCGCCACGGCGCCGACGGCGTGGGCCGTGTTTGCGACATGACCTACGAGGCCTGTCAGGCACAGGAAGAACCAGACAATCATCATTGTGACGGTCTGAGGCTGAAGAGACAACCCGGAGGCAGGATTGAACTTGCCCTGCATCCACATGTAGCCGAGCAGACCGTAGACGACACCGGACATGCCCCCAAATATCGGGCCGGAGTACAGGTATTGAGCGACGTTGGATGTGCCCGCGAACACAAGCACCAGGAGCAGCAGCATCCACGGGCTCTTGCGGGCCTCGATCATGCTGCCGAGGTCCCGCAGCCAGAGCATGTTGAAGAACAGGTGCAGAATCCCGAAGTGCAGGAACATGGGGGTGAAGAGCCGCCAGATCTGGCCGCGGCGAATCTCCGGCAGCCACGTAGTGGGAGCGATGTATTGCCCATCGGCCATGTACTGGGTGATGGCGATGGGCTGAATGCGCTGATGGTTCTCGCCGAGGTTTGTCACGACGGCTACGACGACGCTGATGATGATCAGGATGATGGACAGAGTACCGATGGGTACGGGCGGCGTATAGAAAATGGTCCGCCCATCCATGAAGCGGACCCGCTTGGGAGTCTGCTCCTTCTCGTCGCGTTGCCGTTGCTTAGCCGCGGCCCGGGCGGCTTGCCGAAAAGTCGGATCGTCGGGACTCAGACTGAAACGGCCGAGCAATCCCTTGGCGGTCTCGACGTTCATGTCGTCGATAATCCACACTTCCCACCGCCCATCGGATGCCGGGTCCATGCGGCTTTCGATTCTCTGGCTGTAGAGGAAATCGGCAAATTGCCTGGCTTCCGCCTCATTGCTGAGATAGCCGATCAGCCGCATGTCGTCTCTCCGTATCGCTGCGGGCGGACTTTCATCACGTGATCTCCTTGCCGCAGTGCGGACACCGCCGGGCCTTCTTTCGCTGCTCCAGATCTTCGAGAAAGCCGGCGCCCAGGATCGCCGTAGGCAGGGCAAACATGCCGATGCCCATCATGGCAATTATGGCGCCCAGTATCTTGCCAAGGCAGGTGATGGGATAGATGTCGCCGTACCCGACGGTCGTCAGCGTCACTGCGGCCCACCACATCGCCGCGGGAATGCTCGAAAAGGCCTTGGGCTGCGCCCCGTTCTCCGCGTAAAAGACGAGCGTTGCGGCTACTACCAGCATGATCAGCAGGATGAACACCGCGCTGATGAGCTGCTCGCGTTTGGCCTTGAACACTCGTGCCAGCATCTGGAGCGATTCGGAATAGCGGGCGAGCTTGGCCACTCGCATGATCCGCATAATCCGCAGCAGACGGAACATTCTGAGGACCCGCAGGTCCATGCCAAGGAATGGCAGGTAGAACGGCAGCACGGCGAGCATATCCACAATCGCCAGCGGCGTCAGGGCAAAACGAATCCTGCCCCGCACGGGACGCTGGTACCGCGGGTCCTCCACACAAGACCACGTGCGTGCCATATACTCAACCGTGAAGATGGCCACTGAGAAGCACTCGAAGGCGAAAAACCAGGTCCGCAGGAGCTCATGAATGCGATGGACGGACTCGATCACCATGGCGATGACGTTGAGCAGAATGAGCGTTACGATGAACACGTCGAATACTCTGCTCGTCGTGTCGCCGGCCTTCGGGTGGGCGACGATCTCACGGACGCGTCTACGCGCGCCCAGATACGACCATTGTGTCATACGACTAACCTTTCGCACCGTGAAACAGAGGGCATATCTGCCTGTCGGAGTCCAGGCGGGAATTCTATCACTTCACCCGGCCGGATTCCAGCCCATGAGGCATAGCTCGGGAGCAGAAACGCCTGTGCCTGCCGTGTTATCGGATTTCCCAGCGTGGTTCTATAATGTTGGGACCCAAAACTCATCGCTCGCAGAGCCGGTGTCGGGGCCATCCGGAAGCGTCGAACTGCCAGATCGCATTATGCCTATTCACAATCAACCATTTGCTCACGACCGCCGCTCAAGGCTGGCCCATATAGACAATAGAAGTGAATTGGAAAGGATGACATGGCTTGAGTTCGAATCGACGGCCATTCGGCTGTCGGCTCGGTCATGGCAGCATTTTTCATCGGGAGGTACAGGTATGTTTCAGACACGGCAACTCGGGAGAGCACTTTTAGTGCTCGCGCTGACAGGTGCATTGTCCGGCTATGCACTGGCAGCGAAATCCTCCAATAAATATGGGAACGACCAGTTCTCAGCCAGTCAAAGCCGGACCGATCTGTCAAAGAACGCGTACTCAGATGCCCATCAGGGAACGCTGGTCAGGGCCAGCAAGCTGATCGGCAAGGAAGTCAGGAGCCCTCAGGGCGAGAGACTGGGCAGAATCCATGACATTGTACTGACGCCGGATCTGCAGAGCGTCTCGTACGTCGTGGTCTCCAGGGGCGGATTCCTCGGAATCGGCAATCAACTGCATGCGATTCCGTGGTCTGACGTTCGGGTTGGCGTTGGCAACGCGTACATTGTTCCCATGACCAAAGACCAGTTCATCATGTCCAAGGGGTTCCCCAATGGATACTGGCCGACTACAGTGACGCTCAGCCCGTCCGGGCAGATAGCCTATCCAGCAACCACACGGCAGGAAAGCCGTGAAGTGCAGCATCAGCGCGTGAGCCGGCTCATTGGAAAGATGGTGAAGGATCCCCAGGGAAAGACCGCTGGCGATATCCGGGACATGGTGATCGACATGAACACCGGGCAGATTGCCTATGACATTGTCTCGTTCGGCGGCCTCTTCGGGGTCAATCCTGAGTATGCGGCCGTTCCCGCCGGCGCCATCACACTGCAGCCCGTCCGCAATGTTGCACAGCTCAATGTGGACAGCGGGACCCTCCGGGCCAACGCATTCTCGCCGGCGCAGTGGCCTGACCTGGCCGATCCGAGCTATGCTCAGCGTATCGACCAGATCTACGGCGTAACTCCCGGCGTCGCTCTTGGATACGTGCCGCCGAAGGAGGGTACTACTCCGGCGCGGACGGAGACTCCTCAGGCGACGACCACGATCCCAGAGGAGCATGCGGCGGTCAACTTTAACCCCGCCAATGTCCACACCATCAACGGAACCGTGATGGACGTCGGCAGGTTTCTGCCGGCGCGGGCAGGACTCGAGGGACTGCAACTGCGGGTGAAAGCCGATGACGGCAAGACCTACATCATATTCCTCGGGCCTCGCGACTACATCAGTCAGCACAATTTCCTTGTAGCCAGTGGTGATCGGGTGACGGTGACCGGTGCCGATACGAAGGTCGGCTCTCGCTCCGTGCTGCTCGCGAGCCAGATCACGAACAACGGACAGAGCCTGCAGCTTCGCGACGTGAACGGCAAGCCCTTGTGGACTGAAGCCGGCGCCGCCACAACAAATCAGTCTGCGAACATGGGTTACGTCCCGCCGTCTGCGGAAACGAATAAGACTCCGTCGTCCGCAGGTACGACGAGCCCTCACCCGCTCAAGGGTGGCTGTAACCAGTCTCCAACCCAGGTTCAGTAACGTAGACTGATGGATGAGCACGGCAGGCATTGCGACCGGCCCAGTGGGGGCTGGTCCTGACACCTGCCACGTAATGCGGCCTGCAGCCTCGCACGGAATCGGGAATCGGGGTTGCAGGCCGGTTTCTATCTACGGATGGCACAAACGCCCCGCCTGACACTGCACCGTCTCAGTTATCCGAAACTCGTCAACCTGCTTCACGTCCGCCACCGGCATCTGGCGGTACCTGCTTTTGTCTGCGGCATCGAGCAAGAAGAGCCAGGCAGCCAAGGACACCTGCTCGCGGCGGTTTCAGACTGCAAAGGCTTGAAATCTCCGCGCATCTCACAGACAATACGTTCATCAGAGGCCCGGAACGGTGGGGAGTCTGTGGGCAGTGCCTGGCGGCAGCAAATTCGAAATTCGAATTTCGAAATTGGAGCGGAGCGACTACGAGTGATGTCACACGCATCTTGAACGCGATTGAACGGGGGGACGCGAAAGCTACGGAGGAGCTCTTGCCGCTGGTATACGAGGAGTTGCGGCTCCTTGCGGCCCAGAAGCTGTCCCATGAGCCTCCGGGACAGACCCTGCAAGCCACCGCCCTGGTGCACGAGGCCTATCTGCGACTGGTAGGGGACGAGCCGCAAAGCTGGGAAAACCGGGGTCATTTCTTTGCGGCTGCCGCGGAGGCGATGCGGCGGATTCTGGTCGAGAATGCACGCCGCAAGAAGAGTGCCAAGCACGGCGGCGGACGCTCCGGCATCGATCTGGAAGGCGTGGAGGCCGCCCGAACCGAGTCCGACGACCTTGTTGCCCTGGATGAGGCTCTCACCAGGCTTGGTGATGAAGACCCGGTCAAGGCGACGCTCGTCAAACTACGGTTCTTCGCCGGTTTAAGCATTGACCAGGCAGCGGAGGCCTTGGGGGTTTCCCGGGCTACAGCGATTCGCCACTGGTCGTTTGCACGAGCCTGGCTCTTCCACCAGATGCGCAAGGATAGCTGAGCAGGTCCGGCAGGAACAGGTTTTTCGCTTCTTCTCATATTTTTCGTGAGTCGGTTCAGGCTCGAATTTCGCATTGTTGTACGAATCAGAGGAGTTGACGTGGAGCCAACACTGAAAGAAATCGAGGAAATCTACCATGTGGCCCTGGAAAAGGGGTCTGGGCAGGCGCGGGAGGCGTACCTGAGCCGCGTGTGCCGCGAGAACCCCGCGCTTCGGGCCCACGTCGAGGCATTGCTCCGGGCGAATGAGCAGGCCGGGGACTTCCTCGAAGCCCCGGCGCTTGGCCCAGACACTATGCCGGCTGAACCTCCAGTTGCCGAAGGTCCCGGCAGTACCATTGGGCGATATAAGCTCTTGGAGAAGATCGGCGAAGGCGGCATGGCGGTGGTCTATATGGCCGAGCAGACCGAGCCCATCCGCCGCAAGGTCGCTCTCAAGATCATCAAGCTGGGCATGGATACCAGGCAGGTCATCGCCCGTTTTGAAGCCGAGCGGCAGGCACTGGCTCTCATGGACCATCCCAGCATCGCCAAGGTTCTGGATGCCGGGGCCACCGAGACCGGCCGCCCGTACTTTGTCATGGAACTGGTCCAGGGTGTTTCAATCACAGAGTACTGCGACAAGAATAACCTGAGCACCAAGGACCGGCTGGCACTATTCCTCCAGGTCTGTAACGCGGTACAGCACGCCCACCAAAAGGGCATTATCCACCGGGATATCAAGCCCTCCAATGTCATGGTCACACACCATGACGGCAAGCCTGTTCCCAAGGTGATCGACTTCGGCATCGCCAAGGCCACGAATCAGAAGCTGACGGAAAAGACTCTCTTTACTCGCTACGCGCACATCATCGGCACCCCCGCCTACATGAGCCCGGAGCAGGCGGAATTGAGTGATCTGGACATCGACACCCGCAGTGATATCTACTCCCTCGGTGTCCTTCTCTATGAACTACTCACGGGCACGACCCCTTTCAGCGAAGAAGAGCTACGCAAGGCCAGCTACATCGAGATGCAGCGGATCATTCGAGAGCAAGAGCCGGCCAAACCTTCCACAAAGCTCACCACCCTCGGTGATACTCTGACCGACATCGCCAAGCATCGGGGCTGCACCCCCGACCTGCTATGGAAGTCCATTCGCGGCGATCTGGATTGGATCGTCATGAAATCCTTAGAGAAGGACCGCGCGCACCGGTATGAAGGCGCGAACGCCTTAGCCGAGGACATCCGCCGGCACTTGGAGCACGAGCCGGTCCTCGCCCGAGGGCCCAGCACCACCTACCGTCTTGGCAAGTTCCTTCGCAAACATCGCTCTGGAGTTCTTGCTGCTATGGCGGCGGCAGTTGTAGCCGGCGTGGCAACAGGCGTTCTTACGTTGTGGAGTCGGGACCGGCTTCAACTGGCCGAGGCGAAAGAGCTCAAAGACCAAAGCATCCTGTCTCAGGCCCGCGAGCAGTATGCCAAGGCAGACCGGGACGGAGCCATGGAGACGATCAAGCCCATCCTTGATCACAAGCGAGTAGGACCCGAAGCCAGACTTCTTCAAGCCAACATCCTCGTCGACAACCGGCGTTCCGAAGAGGCCGTGACTGTGCTGAACGATCTGCTCAATGAGCGTCGGGAGATTGCCGGGACTGCCTATTCGCTCCTGGCTCGCATCCTCTGGGAGAGTGAATCGCTGGATGCCGAGAAGCTCAAGCAGATCAAGGAGTACCAGCGGAAAGCGGAGGCTCTGCTGCCGCAGACGGCTGAGGCGTACTTCCTGCGGGCGATGGCAGCCGTCACAGTCGCGGACCAGCTCGCTGCGCTCGACGAGGCTTTGCGCCTGGAGCCCAACCATTATGAGTCCCGCCGCTTGCGGGCCTTCACCTACTACGCCTCGCGAAAGTATGAGAAGATGAAAGACGATGCGATGGTCTTGGCGGTCTTGCGGCCGCGCGACCCGCTGGGGTACTCTCTGCATGCGATTGCATGGAGAGAACTGGGTCGCTATCAGGAGGCGATTGCCGACTATGACGCCGCGCTTGCACTGACCCTCCCGGAGGACCCGCAGAACGGCGATCTACTCGCGCAGCGCTGCGCGGTTCTCTTGCGGTTGGGGCAATATGAGCGTGTCATCGCCGAGGCGCAAGAGACGCTGCGAATCGCGCCCCAGACGGTTGTTCTGCTGTCCCACCTATTCTGCGCCCTCACGGGGCAGGGCCGCTATGCGGAGGCTAGCAATCTCTACCGGCGCATAATCCAGTCCGATCCGGCCGCTGGCATCAGCCTGCGGGACCAATCCATGAAGTATGTTTTTGACACACTTGAGGCCGGTGGTGGATGGCATCCGCCCGACCGTGGGCCGCGGGGCGCAGGCTTTGCGCCCATGTTCGAAGCCGAGGCGATGTACCGCCACCTCCGTGCCCACAACGCACGCAGACTGATTACCGACTGCTTCTCTCCCTGCTGGTCGCCCGATGGCTCGAAGGTCGCCTATGCTCTGGGGCGTCCTGGTTACTGCGGTATAGCCGTGTACGACGTCAACTCGCGTGAAACGAATCTGCTGATTGTCCCCGGCAAAGACCCGAGTTGGTCGCCCGATGGCCGGTATATTGTCTTCGTCCGCGATTGTGAAGCCCTTCGTCCCGCCGAGGTCACCACGGCCAAACACCGGGCACCCACCGCGGCCTATTACCGAAGTGAAGAAGTCTGGGTCATGAACGCGGATGGCACGCAGCCCCGGCGCCTGGCCGTCAGTGCGGGCTATCCTTCCTGGCACCGGGACAGCCAGCACGTGTACTACCAGTCCCGCAAGGACAGCGTGCTGTACCTGATTTCCATGCAAGACATCGCGGCATCACCCGTACCCATCTGCCCCTGTCCGTCGCAGTACCCGAGCGTGTCGCCCGATGGCAACTCCGTCGGCTGGGGAGATGGTGTGTCCGTGTGTCTCACAGATCTAGTCTCCCAAGCTCCCATTGCCAGGTGGAGCGAGCCTGCGGGGCTTGTGCTCGGCAACTGGTCTTGCGACGGACGTGAGTTCTACCTGGGCGGTTACAATCGGGTGGATTTTCCGACGGGCCTGTGGGTCTATGATGTAGATAAGAAAAAGACCCTGAAGGTGCTCAGCGGCCAGATTATGTCAGGCCAGCGGACGCGGGACAGAAAGCGATTGCTCCTGCGTCTGGGCTCACCCTACTACGAGACCTGGGTGGCTGACCTCGATCCGGCCCTGTCGACCATCGAGGCCCTGGGCCCCGGTCGGACGCCCGAGGAGCATTACCAGGAACTGGTGAACCTCTATACCCGCGCGATTGAAGTAGATCCTGCGGATGCCTCCGCCTACTCCAGCCGCGCGCAGTGCTACGATTATCTACACGAGCGGCTCAGAGCACAGGTCGATATGAGGCGCTGGTCGGCGGTCGTGAGCGCCCGGTCACCGTCGGGTGTGTGGTCCGCCACGTCTCCTGACCTTGGGTGGATCATCGACCTGCCTTTCGATTGCGAAGTCGTCTTTTCTGCAGAGAGACCTGTCCATACGTTTCCAACGATGTCTATTGCCTTTGGGCAGAAAGGAAGGTGTGAGATGAAGCGGTTTGAGATTCCGATGGTGGTAACGTCCTTGGTGGGCCTGTGCTTCCTCGCAGGTCTGGACGCGCCGGTCGCACATGCCGATTTCACCTTCGGCGACCCGGTGAACATCCAATCTGTTTTTCCTTTCCTCGTGAACGGCTGTATCGATTGTTTCTCCGCGGATGGCTTGGAAATGTACTTTGAATTGCCGGACCGCGCGGGGGGACAGGGCGGCGGCGATCTCTGGCTCTGCAAACGCGCCTCGCCCGACGACGACTGGGCTCCTCCCGAGAATCTCGGGCCTACTGTCAATAGTGCAAGCGATGACGGCGGCGCTTCCATCACCGGCGACGGTCTGGAGCTCTATTTCTGCTCCATCCGGCCCGGCGGGTACGGCGGCTTTGATATCTACGTGACCAGGCGTGCGACCCGCGACAGCCCTTGGGACCCCCCGACCAATCTGGGCGCGACGGTCAACACCTCCTCTCCTGAGTTTTACCCTACGGTGTCATCGGATGGCTTGGAACTCTACTTCTCTGGCTACAATCGCTCGGGCGGATATGGCGGCTTTGACCTCTACGTCAGCAAGCGTTCCACTGGGAACGATCCCTGGGGGCCGGCGTCGAATCTCGGCCCGGCGGTGAATTGTCCGGCCCACGACGCGACCCCCTGTCTGTCCGCGGACGGGCTGTTGCTTTTCCTCGCGAGCGACCGGGCCGGCGGCTATGGCAACTTCGACATCTGGATGACGCGACGAGCCGGCCGCTCTGCTCCTTGGCAGCCGCCTGTGAATCTGGGACCCATTGTCAACGGGCCGACCTTAGAGCAGAGCGTGGTCCTTGCTCCCGATGGCTCCGCCCTGTACTTCGCCCGGGCGGACAAGGACACGAAATGGAAGGCGCCGATCCTCCCTATCGTGGACTTCAACGGTGATGGCAAGGTCGATGGGAAGGAAGTCCTGGCCCTGGCGCAGCACTGGGGCCAGAACAAGTCGCTATACGACATTGGCTCGACACCGGTAGGCGATGGCGTCGTCGATGCGAACGACCTGACTGTCCTGGCTGGCTACATCGGCCAAGAGGTGAACGATCCGACTCTGATTGCCCATTGGGCCCTGGACGAGACAGAGGGCATGACCGCCCATGATAGCGCTGGCAGGAATGACGCGATGGTGCTGGGCGGTGCGACTTGGCAACCTGTGGGGGGCAAGATCGGCGGGGCAGTAGCGCTCGATGGGAAGGACGATTTTGTGCGGTCGGGATCGGTTGTTCTTGATCCGGCCAAAGGGCCGCTCAGCGTTACTGCCTGGGTCAAGGGCGGAGCACCGAACAAAGTGATCGTATCGCAGTCCTCTGGGGCGGATTGGCTCCATCTTAACAGCGTTGGCATGTTGACCACAGACCTCAAGTCGACCGACCGGAATGCAAAGTCATTGTCGTCAGATGCTTTCGTCACGGATGACCAGTGGCACCGTGTGGTCCTGACCTGGGACGGCACGGATCGGACCTTGCAGATGGATGGAGTCGAGGTCGCCAGGGACACGCAGCCGAGCCTTGCGGCATCGAGCGGCAGCCTGCACATCGGCGCCGGCAAGAACCTTACGCCAGGGGCCTTCTGGTCCGGCCTGATCGACGACGTGCGAGTTTACAATCGGGTGGTGGTGCCATAGGGGGCAACGCCGTGTGGTTGCGCTCCCCGGACGGGCAGGCACGGGGGCCTGCCCCTACAAATCAAGGGCCGGCGAACAACGGAGCCGCCGGCCCTTGGCATCCGCTTGGGGTGAGGTCGCAAGGCGTTCCTTGTGAAATCCTCGGTTGAAGTGTGAAGTCTCAAATGCGCACTGACGAGCTGCACATGGACGGCATCGGCATCAGAGAATTGGCGCAAGTCCTTACGGAGCAAGGGGATGGAGACGAAGGGAATCGAACCCTCATTCCGGCGATGCGACCGCCGTGTGCTCCCGTTACACTACGTCCCCAGGAACAATCTGACCCGTATTTTACGGCTTACCAGGCAGAAGTCAACGGATTCTTCGACTGCTTCTGGGAAAACCATTTGAGGCCCGTCAGAGCTGCCATCTTTCGAAGCTGGCAATGTGATCCAAAGGCTCGCGCCGCGAGTGCCGCGGGGAATCGGCGGGGTAGCCGAGGGCCAGCAATTCGACGATTGTGGCATCTTGCGGGATGCCGACGATGGCCTTGATCTTGTCCGGATAGAACGAGCCGATCCAGCAGGTGGCCAGCCCCAGTTCCGTGGCCTGCAGGCACATGTGTTCGAGTGCGATGGCGACGTCGATGGGCCCGACGGCCTGGCCGCAACGCATGACATGGTCGCTGACCGTGCAGGCCACGATCACTGCCCCGGCCTTCTCCAGGAACGTCTGATCGTTGGCCGCCGCCGCGACCGCCTTTTTCGTCTGACGGTCTGTCACGACGACGAAACGCCAGTCCTGAAGGTTCTTGGCCGACGGTGCAAGTCTCGCCGCCTCCAGGACCGCACGCAGCTTGTCTTGTTCCAGCGGCTTGTCCTGGTAGTTCCGACACGAATATCGATTGCGTATGGCTTCTGAAACGTTCATAGGTTCACCCCTCGACAGTTCACAGGTCAGTGGTCCCACGGCCGTATGATTACGCCGCGAATATAAAGGCCTCCGCATCTTGACGCAAGAGCTCGCCTTCGATATTCTGGCAGTCCTGCGGGGGCGGTTAGCTCAGTTGGCCAGAGCGCCTGCTTTACACGCAGGATGTCACAGGTTCGAATCCTGTACCGCCCAATCCCCTGGCATAGGATGCCCAGAAGCTGGCGGAGAATCAGCCGGGGCTACTGCTTTGCCCCGATGGTTATGACGTGCGTGCCGTATGGGCCTGGCAGGGTCAGTTGGATCGTGGTGCCTGCGACCGGCACTTGCTCCCCGGTTTCTACGTCCCAGGCCTCTGCCGACGGTTGGAGGCCCAGACGGAGCGAATCGAGGCTAACGGTCACGTTGGTGTCCGGCTTGTTCCAGGTTTGCAGGACGAGCAAGAGGGCGTTGTCGCTCTTGCGAATGACCAGCAGCCATTTGTTGTGGTCTGGATCGCTCACCGTGACCGGCGGATCGTCGGACCAGTAATTCGTCACTGTCGTGTGCTCGGTGCCATACCCGAATTTCCACAGGGCTCTTTCGAGGGCATTGTTCTCGCGAACTCCGATCTCGTGGACGGCGCGCATGCCCCATTCGCTGCGTGCGTAGGTCGGCGGGAAGAACGCCATCTGGTCCGGGTTGCCCAGGATGCCGAAGTGGGAGTTGCCCATGCTGCCGGTCTGGCGGCCCACTGTTTCTGCCAGCAGGAGGTCCGGCGGGAATGGCAGGTTCAGGCGTCTGGGCCCCTCCGAGGCGTCTGACGTGTCCGGAAACCAGCTCCATTCCATGTCCAGATCGATCGTGTTCCAGGTGCTCCAGGGCAGCAGAAGGGTGTTGGTGATGTGCTGGGCAAAGGTCAGCGGGTGCGGGGCGTCTTTTCGCTGCACCTCGTTCATCAACTGCCAGACGCGCTTGTAATACTCGCGCTGTTCCCAGATGGAGCACGCCGGTTGGATCTGACCATCTTCGCTGTAATAGGCATCGGACAGGAGGGGATTGTACGTCGCGTACGGCATCGTGTTGTCGAAGTATACGCCGATGCCTCGCTTGAACCACTCGTTGTCATAATAGAGGCAAAAGTCCAGGTAGCTGTCCGGAAAGGCTTGGTGCCCGTAGCCTGAATTGTTCACGGGCTGTTGCCGGCCAACGATCTCGCTGCGGGGTTTCGTCCAGGGCCACTCCGCGCGCCACTCGTCCTGAAACACCTCCCACTCCGGCTCGGTGACATCGGAGGCGTGCTCCTCGGTATAGGTGATCCACGAGGGGTCAGCCAGCACCTTGGCCGTTGCTTCGGAATAGACGCCGCTGGCGGCAATCTTGTGCCAATCGCTGTTGTCGTGCAGCTCCTTTGCCCGGTTGACGAACCACCAGAAGTCTCGATCCAGCCACGTGTCAAAGCCGGGAGCGCCGGTCCCGCCCCAGGGTCTCTTCCACGGCTCAGCACGCTCCTTGTCCAGCTTCTCGAAGATGGAGCGATCGACGATGCCGGTCTGGCGCACCTTGCAGATCTCGTCCACGATGTTGAAGTGGTAGCCCTCGGGGTACTTGTCGGCGCAGATGTAGCCGCCCCAACACACGACTGGGCCGGGATTGCCCGGCGTGATCTTGTGGCGCACCCGCCAATTGTCCGGCATGGGACGGGTGGGGCTGGCCTGGAGGCCAAAGACGATGCGGCGAGGTTCTTTGATGACGGAAGGCTTATTGATCAAATCGACGCGGAGGTAAAGCGTATCGCCCCGGCGCTCGATGGTTTGTACGCGGCCTTTTGGATCGAGCAGGTAACCTTTATCATTGGCGCCGAAGAACGCCAGCCCTCGCTCGCCGCCGCCCAGCCAGATGTAGGGGACGAAGTCGCTTTGTATCACGTGCTTCCACGGACGGATGTCGCGGCAGGTCCAGACCAGGCCGTCGTCACTGCCCGGCTCCGCCTTCCACACAGGCGGAAGAGCGCCCTGGGGCCACGGCGGCGGGTCCTTGTCGTAGGGCTGGCTCATCCAGGTGATTTTTCCGCCGCGAGGAGTTTTGCCCGCATAATTGCGGCGCATGCCTTCAAAGGCCGCGTAGTGAAACAGCGGAGCCTCTTTGTCCTTGAGCGGGATTTCCAGCCAGAGCCGCCGCACGGTTTGCTCGCTCGTACCCGGCAGGAGGTCCATCTCCACTTTCATGCAGCCGTCGTATTCGACGGAGGACCGCGTGCGCACGTGAACTGCTTCGATTGTCGCCTGGGCCTCGAACACCGCCAGATGCGGCTGGACTGTCATCCATCGGCTATCGCCAAATTGCCATTGCTGTTCGCCAGCTTCGGTCTGAACGCGCAAAACTATCGGCCGCGCGAGCACCTCCTTCCCTTCGCTCCTGACGCTGTCCCACAGCCCGAAGCCGTTCATCCGATAAGTCCGTAGCACAACTGCGACGTCTCTATCCTTCACCTGAATCGGCTCGAATGGCGGGTAGATCGTCTCGCTCTTGCCCAGCGCGTTGCCGAGCCAAGCGAAGTTCTTGTGCTTGAAATACTTCCGCGTGGTCTGTGCCGGCTCGCCGTCCAGGCTGACTCGCAGCTCGTACGTGCCGTCCTCCAGCGCCGGCAAGTCCATGCTGTACGTGGTTTCCTTGCCGGCCACGGGGAAGGTCTTCTGAACCAGTATGTGATCGTCTCCCTGCCGGCACACGAACGCGGTGGCGTTCCTGTCGCCGAAAGCCTCCGATGATGCGCCGCTCACTCGTACCTCCAGCTTCCGCAAGGCGGGGTAGTAGGCGAATGTCACGGCCTTCGCCAAATCCGGGCTCGATGTGCGGGCCGTTGGGTCGTGTTCTGCGGTGGCGACAGACGCGAAGCAAGCCAGCAGACACACAACAAACAAGGGCTTTGGCAAGCGCATGGTGACGAACTCCTTCGTATCAGTTGCACACCGACACCGGAGCCACTGCTCAGTACTCGCGATCCTTGAGGACGCCGGGTTGCGGGAAGGGGTACTTGCCGTCAGGACCGGGGAGCAAAGGTGCGGGGGAATTCATCGTCAGCTTATCCAGATCCGGGGCAAACTCCTGCTCGCAGTTGAGCATCTCCTCATAGGTCACAACCTGTCCCGTATGGACGGCCCGGCGGGCCATCAACGTGACGAGGCTGGCCTCGGTGCCGCGTTTGGCTTCGTTGTACGGCTTGTCGCTGCGGATGGCATCAATCAGCTCGTCCCACTCGAGCTGGTACGGATTCGGTTCCGGCTGAGGGAATGACCACGCAAGGCTGTCGGCGGCGAAATCCTGGCCTTTATAGATGCGGCACTTGGCTGGCGTGTGCATGTAGGTCGAGATGACCGCCGAGCCTTTTGTGCCGTGGGCATAACTGGCGAATTCGTTGCGGCATCCGTTCGCGCCGCGGGCATAAAGGAGCAGCTTCGCGCCGTCGGCAAAGGTGTACTCGACGTCGTAATGGTCGAAGTTCTGGTCCACGTTGTCGCCGCGATTATTGCGGCCTCCTGCACCCTGGGCGCGGACCGGCCAGGCGTCTTTCATCCAGCAGCACTCATCGACGTTATGGGCGACGTAATCCTGGAGCAGCCCGCCGCTGGCCCACATGAAGCTCAGGTAGTTCCGGATTTGCCAGAGCAGCTCGCTCACGTCGCTGCGGTTTGGCCCGGTGAATCCGACGGCTCCCTGCTGCCGGTACGTGCGGAGCATCACCAGGTCACCGATCTGGCCGGACTTGATCCGGTCGTAGAGTGCCCAGCGGGCCTTGCAGTGACGGCACATCAGCCCGACGCCCACCTTGAGGTTCTTCTTCACCGACTCTTCGGCAAGCTGGAGCATCCGGCGGGTCGTCGGCCCGTCCACAGTGACGGGTTTCTCCATGAAGACGTTTACGCCTTTCGTGATCGCATAGCGGAAGTGGACCCAGCGAAACGCCACGGGCGTGGTGAGGATCACGACATCGCCCGGCCGCAGGCAGTCCATGGCCTTGGCAAAAGCGTCGAAGCCGAGGAATCGCCGTTCCGGGGGCACATCGATCTGGGCCGCCTGGTATCCCATCACCCAGGTATCCGCCGATCCGCTGGTCCGCGGGGCGCTGGCGGCCTCGATCAAGCCGTTATAGCTGCGCTGCAGGCGATCCTCAAAGATATCCGCCATGGCGACCAGCTTGATTGGCCCGCTTTTGGTTGCCAGGGCATTGGCCGCAGCGCCGGCGCCTCGCGTGCCGCAGCCGACGAGCGCGACCTTGATCGTATTGTCCTGGGCTGCATAGATGCGAGGCGAGAGCGCCGCTATCAGCGCCGAGCTTGCGCCGACCCGACCGGCGTCTCTGAGAAACTCACGACGCGACGTGTCACTCTTCGAGATTCTACCCATGATGACCTTCTCCTGCTATTGCTCGACGAGTTGCTTCAGGACGAATGGCTCGAAAAGGCCGTAATCGACCGTGTGATAGTCACTCCCCGGCGGCGGCCCGGTTTCGGGGCCTTGCTGGAACGAGCCGGGCCAGGCGCTGCCGAGGCCAGACCCCGCGTGGTGCGGCCCCAGAGTATTCTTCAGAGTGCCGATCACCCGGACATCAATCGTGTTTGTGCCGGCCCGGACGAATCTCGTGACATCGCATTGCCAGGGCTGATACGCAACAGCCCCCGCCAACTTTCCGTTGACGATCACTTCGGCGACGCTGCCGTACCACTTGCCAAGCTCGACCACGTATCGCCCCGCACGCTTGTTGATATCGAACTGCCGGCCGTACGAGACGCCGGCGGCATAGAGCGGGTGGCCTTGTGGTTTCCAGCTACCCAGCGCCAGGGCAGGCTCTGGCTGGCCGGAAATCACAAACCCGGAGTTGGTCGGCTTGAGTCTGAACGATCCAAGGACGTACGCCGGCTCCAACTCGTGGTAAATGGAGAACGGCGAGGCCTTGATCGTTACAGCGTTCCCGCCGACTTTGGCGGCCTTGGAGATATCGATCTTTCCGAACGACTTGTCCAGCCACCATGCCCCCTTGTCCGCCGAGACGCCGGTCCCATTGCAGGAAATTGTATACAGGTCGGGCCTCTCGATAATGATCCAGAGCCGCTTGGGCACGGTCTGCTCGATGGTGAACCGATACGTGGCCTCAAACCCGCTGCCTGCGTCGAATGTCTTCTTGATCAGCTCATCGCGGAATTGGACGGAGCTGTCCCAGGGATTGCGGCCGAGGCCGTTCTTCGCGAATGCGAACTGGGAGGCCTTGTAGAAGTACAGGTTCTTTTTGGTCTCTCCCTGTGCCGTGATATCGACGTAGTCCAGGGTCAGCACGTTCTCGTCCAACCGGGCGATCTTGAGATCGTCCTTCGGCGCGATTTCCTTCACGGTGAACGCGGGCTGCTTCGTGGAGGCGCGGGCTTTGGCGGACAGGAACAGCAGCAGGCTGCCGCAGGGCGGAAGCTCGAAGCGAGCCTCCGCGCCGGTCTGCGTCTTGTGGAACGGATACCCGCCCGTCTTCGCCGTGGCGAGGTCCCATTTCTGTACGCTTCGAGCCGCGGAATTGATGGTTCCGGTCGAGGGGGCGTCGATGCTCGTATTGACCAGCAGGAGAAACTCGCCGTCGTCGACCACCCGCCTGCGATGAAACAGATTTCCTTTGTCGTCTTTGTCTCGCGCGATAGCGAACGGGGTCTTTGCCCCGGATAGCAGGGCAGGGACTTGCGAAGCCTCAACCTGCTTCCACCCGGAGCCTTTGGCTGCAGTCTTGCCCCATTCCGATGCACTGCCGTCGATGCGGCTTGGCGCCTCGCCGCAGCACAGGACCGCGCCACCCGCCTGGACATAGGTCGCCAGCAGGTCCGCGGTCCGCTTGTTGAGATTCTCCGTCAACGGAGGCAGAACCACACTATCGTAGAGGCACTGTCCCACCTTCAGGCGGGGCCCTTCATTTGACCCGTGCTGCCCAATGATGTCCTCGCACCCAATATCGTATTCCACTTGCTTCCGTTCCAGGGCCACGAGCATTTGCTGGAAGCGGTTGCCGATATCGTTGAGGCGCTCGCCCTGTGCCGGGTCGCCCTGGTACATCCACGCTGTGGTCGTCGGCTCAAGGACAAGAATACGGTTCACCTGCCGGCCCTGGGACATCACCAGCGACAACCTTGTGAAGTACTCGGCCATCACGTGATAATCGCGCCACCAGGGCTCGTGGTAAGAGAATGACTGCGGGTGGTCGCGTTTGCGCGCGCCGCGGATCGTAACATAGGAGAGGTGCTGATCCAGCGTATTGACGCCCAAGGCGTACATCCAGTCGCCGATCCGCTTCATGTCCTCGAACCGCAGGTCCCATCCACCTGCGCCGTACGCCTCGCACAGCGTTCTGGTCCGGCCGAGTTGGTTGGCCGCGCTGGAAAGCTCCTTGACGGCCCTGACGTTTCCGAACTGGGCGTGGACGCCCTCGTCGTACTGGTTCATCAGGATGTCGATCGAGGGCCGCTGGTGCCAGGCGTACATGGCCATGTTGTCCGGCGACATGAGGCAGTTGGGCCACTCATGCTCCCAGTAGTGCCCCGTGAATTCGATCCCGTGCTTGTCGCAGTAATCGTAGTAGGGCTTGGCCCATCGCGCGATGAACAGATCGAGTAGGACCTGCTCGTAATTGTGCCGCACCCGTCTCCAGTCGCCCACCGGCCGCACGAGACTGGGCAGATTGTCGAGCAGGTCGTAGCCCCATCGCTCCTTGAATACCGTCGGCACATCGTCCGCCCACGGCAGGCCGCCCGTCGGCGATAGGTGGGGCTCATCGGTAAACACGCCCGGCACGCGCTTGCCGTACTGGTCGCCGATGTTGCGAGTGTAGGCGTCCATCGTGATTTCCAGGAACTTCTGCGTGACCCCCGGCGTCAGGAGGTTGACGTAGAACTTGCCGCCGTGCCAGGGCGAGGTACCGGCCCACCGCAGGGAGGCGACCAGATACTTGCCCTGCGGGAGCTGGCCGTCCGCCTTCGCCTGCTTCGTGATGTTTTCATAGCCGTCCTGCGTCGGCCGGAACACCGCCACGCAGTCCTTATCAAGCTTGACCGGCGAGTCCTGCTCGCGGATTTCCAGTCCTTTACCGCGCGATTCCGGCATGGCGTCGGGGACAAATCCACCGGCAAAACCCGAGGGGTACGAGTTCTCGTCATAAATCCAGATGTTCATGTCCAGCCGCTTGGCCTCATTCAGCGCCGCCTTCCACAAGCGGAACCAGTCCTCAGACAGATACGGCGTCATCAGCCCCGGCCGCGGATGAACGAATACCTGTTTCACTTTCTGGCTGGCCAGGTCTCGGAGGGTGCTGACGACTTCTTCTTCCGTCAGCATATCGTTCCAGACCCACAGCGGCGACGAGCTGTATTGTCGCGGAGGCTCGGCAAACTGGCGCTCGATCGCCGTCGAGGTCACGGCCTGAACCTGCGATGTGGCGCCCATGCAACAGACAGCCACGATTGCCAGCCGGGCCAGAGAAGAAAGGGACGTGTGAAGGGCAGGGAAGGAAATGCGTCGGGTCATGTTCGTCACCTCAATTCCACAGGCCAATCCGAGTGCAGCCGTGTAAGCTGCGTCCAAAAACGTGCGACGATACGGTCACGCTCGAACATGATAACCGGGTCTGTCGATTGGCACAAGGATCCCACCCAGGGCAATCGCAAAGTCCCCAAAATGGATGTATTGAAAGCGTCAGCCGGGTGGCATCGTCAAGGCCGAAGGCCTTGGCGATGGTCCTGCGCCCGGGAAAGTCACCATCGCCAAGCTGCGCTTGACGATGCCACCCACCATGTTGGGCGACTTTGCGTTCGCCCTGGGATTCCACCTGCGTAAATGTGTCGATGGTTGCGAGTGGGCGAGGTACAATCAGGTCAAAGGAGCCACGCATGAACGCGATATCGAGTCCGGAGAAGACGTTCCGGTATGATGAGAACCAGTCGCGCCGGCGATTCCTGGCGGCTGGTCTGGGCGTCATGGCTTCGATCGTGGCACGTCCGAACGTAGGATCATTTGCGGCTGCTCGTGCTGACGATCACAAGCCTTTCTTCAAGACGCGAGGGGTAGTCCTGACGACGCCGGACTTGTCCACGCTGGACTGGCCTCAGCGGGCAGCGAAGGCAGGCCTGACGACAATTGCCACGCACGTGACGCCACGCGAGGTATCGACATTCATTCAGTCTGATAAGGGCCGGGAGTTCCTCGCCGAGTGTAACAAGGCGGGGATTGCGGTGGAGCATGAGCTGCATGCCATGAGCGACCTGCTGCCGCGAGAGCTGTTTGCGAAAGACCCTTCCATGTTCCGCATGAACGAACGCGGCGAGCGAAGCCCCGACTGCAACTGCTGTGTTCATTCTCGCGGGGCGATAGATGTCATCTGTGAGAATGCTATCCGCTACGCCGGCATCCTGAAACCGACGACGAGCCGTTACTTCTACTGGATCGATGACGGCAGTCCCATGTGCAGATGCCCGAAATGCCGCGTCTACTCAGATAGCGAGCAGGCGTTGATTCTCGAACACGAAATGCTGAAGGCCCTGCAAAAGATCGATGGTCGAGCCACGCTTGCCCATCTGGCGTACGCCCGGACTCTGGAGCCGCCGGTTCAGGTCAAACCGGCCCCGGGCATATTCCTGGAGTTCGCACCGATCGGCCGCACGTGGGATGAGCCGATCACCCGCCGCCAAGCCAAAGACGGCCAGCACGGCAGGTATCTCGACACGCTGGACGCCAATCTCGCCGTCTTTGGCAGACAAGGCGCACAGGTCCTGGAATATTGGCTGGATGTATCGCTGTTCAGCTCGTGGAAGCGGGATGCCAAAAAGAAGCTGCCGTGGCGAGGGGACGTATTCCGTCAGGACATCGCCGCATACGCCTCGCGCGGAATTCGGCACATCACGTCATTTGCCGTGTACATCGATGCGGACTACGTGCGGCAGTACGGTGAGCCGCCGCTGGAGGAATACGGCAGGGGCCTTCGGGACTTTTCCCCAACTACGCCGGGCCAAAATCAATCATGAATCAACTCGCTTGGGCAGCAGGGCCCGCGCCAGGGCCTCGACGGCCTTCTTGCGATCCGCCTCTTTGACGCCGAACATGATGCTGATCTCGGAAGAGCCCTGGTTGATCATCTCGATGTTGATGCCGCCCTCGGCGAGCGACGCGCATGCCTTGGCCGCCACGCCGACCGCATACCGCATTCCCTCGCCCACAAGCATGATCAGGGCCAGGTCGTGCTCGATCGTCACGTCGTCGGGCTGCAGCTCCTCGCGAATTCGATGAAGTACAAACGCCTCCCTCTGGGGAGTGAGGGTCGCGGTGCGGAGAATGACTGACATATTGTCGATCCCCGAAGGGACGTGCTCGAAGGAGAGCCGCTCCTGCTCGAGAATTTGCAGCAAGCGTCGGCCGAAGCCCACCTCCCGGTTCATCATGTACTTGCTGAGGGAGATCGTGCTGAACCCGCTGGCGCTGGCGATCCCGGTGATCTCGCCGTGCTGATACTTGCGCTGCGGGACGATCATGGTGCCGGGGGCCTCCGGGCGATTCGTGTTCTTGATGCAGATGGGGATTTTCGCTTGGACCGCGGGCACGACAGCCTCATCGTGGAAGACGCCGAACCCTGCGTAGGCCAGCTCTCGCATCTCCCGGTACGTCAGCAGGGGAATCGGCCTGGCATCTGCGACGATCCGCGGATCGATCGCGAAGACGGAATCCACGTCCGTGAAATTCTCGTACACGTCCGCCTTAACCGCCGCCGCGAGGATCGACCCGGTGATGTCCGACCCACCACGAGGGAACGTGGCGACCTGCCCCTTCAGCGTGTACCCGAAGAAGCCGGGGAAGATCACCAGCTCCGATATGTCCTTGAGCGTCGCCAGGCGGGTATAGGACTCGGGCAGCACCTGCGCATTGCCGAAATCCTCGCTGAGAAGCATCCCCGCGTCGCGCGGATCGACGTAGCGGGCGGGAAGCCCCTGGGCGGTGAAGATGCAGGCCATGAGTTTCGCACAGTTGTCCTCCCCGGCCGCCTTCATCGTGTCCATGAATTCCGCGCGGTTGTCCGACTGATGCTCGATGCGCCGGCGCAGGTCCGCCTCGATCTCGGAGACGATATCGCTGTTGAGATTCAGCTCCTGATGGATTTCGGCGTAGCGGCCGACCACGGCGTTCAGATCGTTCTCGTGCGGTTTGCCCGTCAGCACGGAATTCGCCAGGGCGATCAGCAGGTCAGTGACCTTGATGTCCCCGGAGTGCCGCTTGCCGGGAGCGGAGACCACGACGATCCGGCGCGAGTTATCGGACCGGACGATATCTACAACCTTCAGGATTTGCTTCGCGTCGGCCACTGAAGTGCCGCCGAATTTCACAACCTTCATGTTTTCTCCTTACCCCTGCCGGATTTCATCGGCGAAATGCCTGCATCCTGAGCCACCGGAACAGATACTATACGCTTTCATCGGCTGCAAGGCCAGCCCTCCTTACATCAGGCGGGGGGCCGGCCGGGCTTCTGGAGCACGAAGCTGAAGTACTCCTTGTCTCCTCTGGTGAATCGGGCATACACGCCCCGTGTGCCGGTCATTCCCGCGAACTCACAGAAGATGCCCTGCAGTGCCTCAGGCACCTTTGCTCGGATGAGTTTCAGTTTGCGGGCATTATCCAGGTCCAGCGCCCGCAGTACATTGAGAGTGATCGTCTGCTCATGCAGCAAGGTCAGCCCGGAGTTGCGCAACTGGCCTTGGAGAGCGTCGAATTCACCTGTTTCCCGGTGGTCGGCGAAGAGAAAGTAGCCATTCGGGCGCAGCACTCGGCACACGCCGGCAAGGAACCGCCCCATCGAACGATAGCAGTGCGAAGATTCAATATTGACCACGGCGTCGAACGAGCCTGCATCAAACGGCAGCGATTCGGCGTCTCCATGAACGAACGACAGATTCGGAATGTGATAACGGCTGTTGCAGAAGCGGATCGCATCGTATGTGATATCGAGCCCGACCATGGATCGCGGCTTCAGGCACCTCGCGATATAGGACGCACCGCCGCCTCGACCGCTGCCCACTTCCAGCACGTCGAGTCCCGCCAGGTCCACGGCGCCGGCGACATGATGGTAGAGCTGGATGCAGTAACGGTTTGCCTCGTCCTGGGCATCCAATGGAATCTGTGGGGCCGCCGGGTCCAGATCGGCCCAGCCGTAGTTCATGAAGAGCATGTTCCCTTCCCGGTCCATGCGGGAAAGGTAGTGATACCAGCATCTGGTCAACGCCCGCTCGACAACTTGCGGGAAGGACCTTCGCAGATAGTACAAGCCTCGTAGCATCGCCGCCGCTCACTTGCTGCTTGGAGCTGTCTCTCCTTCGAGGTCGCCCAGCGCGAACTGCACGCCAGCCAGCAGGTGACGCAGGAACTGCGGGTTCCAGTAGACGTCCGGTTCGTGCCCGAGCGCGGTGTAGAACACGCGGCCCTGGCCCTCGGCCCGGACCCACGAGACCGCGTAGTCCTTGTCGGGGCGCTTCTGAGGATCTGCCATCCGGCCCAGGTCCAAACTGGCGAGGACCCGCACGTTGCGCCGGGAATAGGGCTCGCCAAAGATGTACACCTCATCTTTCACCGTGAACGGCCCGCCTTGAAAACAAGCGTTGACGGGATGGGCCGGATCGTCGAGTTTGATCGTCACGTCCTGGAGGATATGGCCGGCGTAGAAGCCGCCGATCACCGACCCGTACTCTCGCCAGCCTTGCAGTGCGGCGGTGGCGGCGTGGATGCCGACGAGGCCTTTGCCGCTCCGAACGTACTCCAGGATGCTCTGCTTGACGGCCTGGTCGAATTGGCGGGCCGCCGCCTGCTGTTCAGCGTCCAGCTTGGCGAAATCCGCCGGCAGGAACGGGTCGGGCTCATGAATGTTGTTGAGCACTAGCGCATCGAATCTCGGCAGACGGTCGCCGAGCAGCAATCGAGGATCATCGCTGACCACAGCTTGGAACGCACCAGTCTTCCTGCCGAGAATCTCGAAGGCCTTCTCCGCGTAGGGATTCGGCGTGTGTGTCCATGTATGTCCCCAGGCGAGTACCTTGCGGGGCTTGGCAGGCTTGGCCCCCGTGTCGGGGGCCGCCGCCTCAATCCGGCGAATCTGCTCCTCGCTCGGCGGCGTGACTTGATGCTCCTGCATCCGGGTCAGCCGCACATCCGCCGGAGTGGGGCCCGGTGCACGCCGGGCCGGCCGGGAACCGCGAGGTCCTGTGGGTGCCGCCAGGTCTCCCGCGGCAAACTGGATCGCATCGAGATAGAGTCGCAGTATCGCCGGGTTCCACCAAGTCTCCGTGCGATGGCCGAAGCCGCAATAGAACACTCGCCCCTTGCCGACGGATTTCACCCATGCTTGGGCGAAATCGTTGTCCTCGCGCTGAATCCACTTGACGCCCATGTTCGTCCGTTCGGTGTCGAGCGACAGGAGGACGCGCACACTCTGCCGGTCGTAGGGCGGGCCAAAGTGGAAGATCTCGTCGGCGATTCGGAAGTTCTTGCCGCCGAACGCGGCGACGAGCGGGTGATCCGGCTCCTCGACCAGCACGGCCACCTCCTCATTCCACGGGTGACCGATGAACGTGGCGCCGAGAAGCTCGCGGAATTCGGGCCAGTGGGCGTTGGCGCCGATGGCATAGTGGTAAGCGACGATGCCGCCGCCGTTGGCGACGTAGTCGAGGAGACTTTGGCGGAGCACTTTTTCGACGCCCTCTTTGGTTTGGCCATAAGCCTTCAACTTTTCCATCGCGGCGTCGCTCGGCGTAATCCACGGACCGCAACTGTTGTTCATCACGATTGCATCGAATCGACGGATATTCTCCGGCAGAAACTCCGCAATATCATCGTGGATGACAGGGTCGAAAGCCCCCGTCTTCTCGCCGAGGACTCGCATCGCGCACAGGCCGTAGGGGACGCAGTAGCCCTTGTGAGGGTCGCTATCCATCAGGTGCGCCGGCGTGCTCCAGATCAGCACCCGGCGTTTCTGCTTTGGGACCACACGCGATTTGTCCGGCGCCGCCAAACGGATTTGCTCCTCCTGGGCCTTGGGGATCCCCTCCGGCGACTTCCCGGATTCACCGGCGAGAGCGCCAGCCGTCAGGACCAGCGACAGAAGCGAGATCGCCGGATAGAGACGCGATCTTGCGGTCACCCCTGACCCTATCATCGACGAAAACCTTCGATTGAGACTCTTCTTCACGATGGAAGTCTCCTGTAGGCCCGATGCCCTCGGTTGCGATACCAGCGAATGGGGCTATACGAGTATAGTCATGATCAAGCCGCATCACAACAGTCAACCCGGAGCGTCCAGCGATGTCCCGTGGCGTTCTGAGGCCAAATGTGCTATAATATGTGGCGATTTTCGCGTTCATGGGCAGTGGAGGATGGCATGCGTAGAAGCGTCAGTCGAGCATGGTTGAATATTGCGGCTGTAATGCTGGTCGGGGCGCTTGTGCCGTGTCCGGCGGACGCCCGCGGTGATGACCTCGCCAGCGAGAATCACATACGGGAGATTCTAGTCCGTTCTCTGAATGGTGTGGGACGAGTCTATGTCGATGCGGCCAAAGGCAGCGATGATAATGATGGGTCAGCGCCGGCAAGTGCCGTTGCCACGATCCAGAGAGGCATCGACGCAGCGTCTGACGGCGACACCGTTGTCGTCTCTCCAGGCTTGTATGCCGAAGATATCTGGTTCCAGGGCAAGAACATCATCGTTACGAGCATCGATCCGGAGCGCTCCGATCCGGGGCAGCGTGCCGTCATCCGCGGGTCAGTTCATTTTCGTGGGACGGAGGACGCAAGCTGTATGCTCACCGGGTTTCGGATCGACGGCTCCGTCGCAGGTTTCGACTACCAGATTGATCCAAATGGCGTGAATCACACGCACGCCATGATCAGTTATTGCATCCTTGAAAACGTGACGACGGGCTGCGGGGGGCTGATCCTGGGCTGTGACGGAATCATCCGCAACTGCGTCGTGGCCCACATCGGATATGTCTGCCGCAGGGCCTGGCCGGTCTCGGCGATCGTCGGCTGTCACGGGCTCATCGCCAATTGTACCTTCGTCGATGTGCATGATGGGATCGAAGTCCTGGCGGGTGGAACCTGCACGATAGTCAACTCCATTATCTATCGCTCCGCTCCCATTCGAGTTCCTGCCAGCGCGACGGTGAATGTCTCCTACTGTGATATCGTGGATGACGGTCCCAATACGATATTCGGCGACGGCACGGTGAACTGGGGCCCCGGGAACATGGAGGCAGAGCCGTGCTTCGCACAGATGGGCGACGAAACCACGGCGGGCGATTATCATCTGAGGTCGGAGGCGGGACGGTGGGACCCTCCCAGTCGCAAATGGGTTCAGGATGAAGCAACGAGCCGATGTATTGACGCCGGTGGTCCGGACTCTCCGTGGGCCGGCGAGTTGTGGCCGCACGGCAAGCGAATCGATATGGGCGCGTACGGCGGCACGCCTCAGGCGAGCCTGTCCCTGTCTGCGCTTGGAATCGCACCCGATTTCGACCACAACGGCACGGTCGATCCGCGGGACCTGCAGATGCTCGCGGATGCGTGGCTGAGCCAGGGTGTGCTGCAGGCGGAAGACATAGATCATGATGGCCGCGTGGCCGTTTCGGATTTTGCGCGGCTCGCCGGCTCCTGGCGGACCGATCCGATATCCGCAAAAGAGCCATTCAAGCTGGTGCTCGGCAAGCGGGCTGCTTGGGCGCAGGGACGCCAAGGATACGATCCGAACCTGCCTGGCTATCATCTCAGTGGGGACATTGCCTCGATCACGTTGCAGGTGAGGACAGAGAATCTGCCGGACAGATTGGTCCTGACCATCCGGACCTCGGCCGGCATGCCTGCCATGTTGGAGAATTTCACGCTGGCCGGCTCGCACGTGAAACTGAGCGGCGAGCCGTTCAACGAACAGGTGGGACTGACGTATCTCACGCGGATCAATTGCTCCGATGCGTGGACGGCCATGCCGGAGGTGAACACCGATGGGTATCTCACGTTTGAGATTGTCCGCGGCGAGGTCCGCGTCACCTTCCTGCCGAAAGCCATCGAGCTGTTGAGGACCCGGTGCACCATTTCGTGGATCGACTGGTACCGATGAACGTCACGGGCGGGGCGGAAAGTCGTACGGGCCGAGCCCAACGTCCGACGGTGCGAGATTGACCGGCCAATCGGCCGCAGACTCTGTGGCAAACGCGCTGCGCACGGCCTCGATCATCTCGAAGCCGAATTCCGTGCACGGCTCGATGTAACTGCCCTCGCCCCACTCGTTGACCGGGCCGAGGATCAGCATCTTCTTGTTGTTCTCCCGGCAGAATGATGCGGCCTCGCGGAGAAGCTCCTGGAACTGCTGCGGCGTGCGGCCCCGGATGGTCATGGCCTTGTGCCCATGCCACGGGCGGCTGTCCCACCCGGTATCGACCAAGGGATAATACACAAGGCCATCGGCACCAGCGTTCTTCTGCTGCCAGGCTGCGGGGCTGTCACGAGGGACGTCCTGGAAGCGGAATATCTTGCGGTTGACCTGCCCGTCGATCTGCGAGCCCCACTCGTGGTAGGTCGTGACGCCGAAATAGCCCTCTTCCTTCAAGGCGCGGATGTGGCTCTCGGAGAAGTCATAGCCGAGGGCGATCAGCGTGATGCCGCCGAAACCGGCGGTGCGAGCCATCTCCTGGGATTTGTCGAATGCCTTGCGGACCGCGTCGGAGCCGCCGAGGTCGTTGCGGATGCCCTTGGGGTCCCAGATAAAGACCGCCGGCTTGCCGTCGATCCGGCAGTAACCCGGCAGAGAAAAATACCTGTCGATCCAGTGTGCGGCGAGCTTGAGCCAGTCTTCCTCCGAGTGGGTTCCCGGCGGATTGTGATTGGCCCACATGATGGCCACCTTCAACGAGTCGCGGTACCGGGCCTTGCGATAGGCGTCAAACCAGTGCGTCAGTTGCTGGCGTCCCTGGACCCAGTACCAGTCCACGAGAAAGCACGAGATGCCGTTCTCCACCGCCCACTTGATCTGCCAATCGACACACTCCGGGTTTGATTCGTCATAGTACCCGAGCAGCGGCTTGCGATTCGGCGAGATCTTGCGGATGCAGTCCCACTTGGTATCGGACTCCCATCCCGGGAAATAGAACGCACAAATCTCGATATCCGTCCGCACCGGTCTCGGCGGCGGCACATACTGGGCCTGTGAAACAGGACGGGGCGAGGTGAACTCAAGAGCGGTTTCGACCTCCGGCGGGACTCCTTTGCTGCTGAACGAGAGGTAGACCGGATATGTGCCTGGCTTGTCGGCACGAATCTCCCATATGAAACGCGCATAGTCTCCGAAGTTGATGCCGGGATGGTTGGGCGTTTCCGGCTTGCTGAGAATGCGCAAGCCCTGCGGGACTTGCAGATGAACCTGACGAATGCCTGGGCCGTCTCCGCCGGCAGCCGTGACTTGGGCCAGGAGCTTACAGGGTCTGCCCGCCCGATTGACTCCGTTCTCAAAGCCGAAGTAGCTCACTTCAAGCTCACCGGGACCGAAAGGCTCGGAGCTAATCCTGATCTGCCCGATGCGTGTGTTCGCCTCAGCGGGCAGGCGGATGCCGAATGCGACGATGGGACCGGTCCAAGAGGCCGTGCCGGCCAATGGAATGTTATAGAAGCGGCTCCTGCTGTCGCCTCGAATGGGGAATTCCTCGCTCTGCAGGCCGGGCCGATTCTCACATGCCCACAGGATAGCTGCCAAGTCCTCCCTGTCCGAGGCTAGCTCAACGGAGACCCACTTCTTGTCGCTTACGTCCACCCTGATTGGCGGCGAGAATAGCTCGGCGGCAGCAGGGTGAATCTTCCATCGGCTCGCATCGCCGCCAAGGTCCCAGGTACAGATGCTGGTCTGTGCACGTCCCCGGCCCCAGCTTTCGATGCGGATCCAGTCGATTTCAAAGTCGGCGCCCTCGTACAGGTCCAATCGCAATTGGCGAATCACTCGCTCCGTGTGCCAGAAGGGAAACAGCACGAACTCCTGCCACTGGCTCTCCTTCTCGATGGAGAAGCGCAGTTTCTTGGCCTCGGTCAGCCCGCCGTACTGACCTTCGAGCTGGCCCGACCAGAATAGCTCTGCGACACCGGGGCGACTGGCCTTCATCCTCACAACCACGTACTGGCGAGGCCCGGTGTCAAACTGAACCTGCCGGCACAGAAGGAATGGGTCCCAGTCAACGGTGCGAGCCCTCAGCGTGCCGCCGGTGATCGTCACGTCCTTCAGGTGGGCGTTGGGCTGCCACACCTGCAGGTCCTGCTCGGAGTTGAACTCCCATCCGGCCACCTTCTCCGGTGCTGCAGCCGCCGGTGCGGGAGTCTGTGCATCATCGGGGCGCTTCGCCGAATCGTCCGCGTACACGCCACGAACGAAAGCCAAAGCTAGTATACCGAAGGCGACTGTCGCAAGATGTCTCGTCATCTCTTCTTCCTGACGGCCTTTTTTTTGGCCTGCTCTGCCTGTGTCCGACAACAACATCTTATGCCTGCGGCCGGTCGCTGACGCCCAAGCCGGGGCGGTCGTTCAGGATCAGCTTGCCGTGCTCGACGGCGACGCCGATGAATGGGTCGTTCGAGATCAGCAGGTTGCCGTCCAAGTCCGCGTAGTCCACGAGCGGGCTCAACTGTGCGGCGGCGGTCACGGCCAGCGAGCTCTCGATCATGCAGCCCAGCATGATCTTCATCCCGACGGCGCGGGCCACGTGAATCATCCGGATCGCCTCCTGAAGCCCCCCGGCCTTCATCAGTTTGATGTTGATGCCGTCGTAGGCGCCGGCCAGCTTTGGGATATCGGCGGCGCGTTTGACCGCCTCGTCGGCGATGATCGGCATCTCCACTCGCTCGCACAGCCACGCCGTCTCGTCGATCATGCTTGCGGGCAGCGGCTGCTCGACGAGCTCGACGCCGAGACCCTGCAACCAGCGGATTTTCGCCAAAGCCGTCTCTTTGTCACGCCAGCCCTCATTGGTGTCGACGCGCAGCGGCCGGTCGGTCACGGAGCGCACCGCCGCCAGGATTTCTTCATCGTTGTCCCGGCCGACCTTGATCTTCAGGACGGGAAAATCCGCCGCCTCCTTTACTTTCTGCTGCACAACTTCCGGCGTGTCGATCCCTATGGAAAACGTGGTGATGGGCGCCTTGTTCTTGTCCAGCCCCAGCAGCCGATAGAGCGGGATACTGAGCTTTCGGCCGACCCAGTCGAAGATCGCCATGTCCAGGGCCGCGCCGGCGCATCGCTGATCCGCGATCAGGGATTCCCACCGCTGAGCCATGTCCACATAGTTGAACCAGTCGCCGGACTCGAAGATAGGCTTGGCTCGCTCCAGAGTCGCAGCCGTGCGCTCTGCGCTCTCGCCGTACCGGACGTTGGGCGCCGCCTCGCCCCAGCCAGTCACGCCGTCACGTTCGATGCGGACTAAGACGTTGTCCTTGAAATCGCTTGAATTGCGCGAGATCGTCCACGTGTGGCGGAGCGAGAGGCGCTTCGTGCTGATCGTGAATCGGGTGGCCCCGCCGGATGGACTGTCGGCCAAAACACTCGTCCCAGACGTCGCGATGCCCGCGGCGGCAAGTGCTTTTACGAATTCTCTGCGTCCGATCATCTTCATTTGCCTCGAACTCATAAGCTCAGCGGAGCGAGAGGACCGCGACATCTTCTGCATCGAGGGTCAACACGGTCTGCCCTTTGCGCCATTGGACCTCGCGGCCGGTCAAGAGCTCTCGCGTCGGCTCGGAGATATTCATCTCGATAGTGATCGTGCTTTCCTGCCGGGTCTTGCCGTCGTTGAATACAGTGAGATACCGGTCGCCAAACCGCTCAACGTGCACGTCCGGCTGGCTTGAATGCGCGAGCGTGATCGGCTCCCAGCCGGCCTCGGCCACCAGCTTGCACAATGGGACATATTTCTTAAAGAGGTCGCGGTCGCGCTCGTAGAGCTCGGGACGAGTAAAGTAATGGCCTTGCGAGGCGTTGGCGCTGAAGAAGCCAGGGAACATGCCGTACGCGAGACTTCGCTTCATGTACTTTTCCGTGAGATCGTGGCCGAACCGCTCGAATTCCGTGTTCATCAGGAAACAGTACGGCTTGCCTTTACACAGCGCCCGGCGAAAGAGCAGATCGCTGTCAGACATCGGACGCCAAGAGCCGCCGGGGTTCCAGTCCGTTTCCGTGCCCATCACGTCGAGCAGGGGGGCCAGCCAGCACAGACTGATCGGCGTGGCGTTGGCCATCATCAGTTTGTCCATCGCGTGCACGTCGCGCTCAATCCCGCGGATGTACTCGAACGCAATCAATCCGCGGAAGATGGCCGGCTTGCGATCCACGAGCGAAAACGTCAGAGGGCTGTCCGCGGCGGCGAAGTGGTCCCGCCGGAAGTCGAGCTCGTCTGTGACGTATCCTTCGCTCGAATCGATGTACTCGCCGTCCTGGTCGGCGGTCTTGCGCGGGCCGTAGAGCTTCTGACGAATCTCCTCGTTCCACTTCGTTTCGAAGTCCGTGATCTCGCCGGCGATCCCCGGCATGGAGTTGATGCTCCAGACGGCGCCGTTACACCAGGGTGTGTCGAGAAACCTGGCACAATACTGCCCTTTCTCGTCGTGGTAGCCGCTCGTGAACAACGCGGCGGCCTGGGCGTCGTGCTTGTCTTTGGCGAGGCGCTCCGCCTCACGCAATGCAGCCTCCATCGTTCGCGGCATGTCCGCCGGCATCCGCATCCACCACGTCATCGGCTCGGTGTACCGGAACGTGAGAATCCCGTGCACATCGTCCCATGGCGTCTCGTCGTTGCCTTCCTTGATTCGGAATCCGAAGTCCTGCCAGTCCTTGACCCGGCTGATTTTCGCGAACGGCATCCAGAGACCTTGCTGTTCCACCCGGCGGCGGAAACTCTCGGGGAAGATCCTGTAGTAACTGTCCAAGGCCGCTCGAAATTCCCACTTCGGATCAAAGGTGAACTTGCAGAATCGCACGTGCGCTGTGGACTTCTCGTGAGCGAGTCCGAGGTCGTATGCGAGGAACAGTTCCTCCGTCGCGGCGTTGTAGCCGGCGCGGAAGAAGGCCGGCTCGGCCATATCGATTCCGAGCGCGACGCCCCCGGTCGAAGTGGCGACAGCCGCAAATGGATAGCGGGACAGTCGGCCGTTGGACCCGGCGGCGAAACTGCTGGCATTGGTGTATTCGCGGCCGGGGTCCGCCGACGTTGTGCGACGCGGGTCGTGAAGCCAGCGGCACCCTTCGGCCGGCACAGGAACGGCGTACACAAGAGTCACCGCCCGGTCCCTCCCGCCTGTATCGGCGAGGTTCACGTCGAAGAATGTGACGCCATCGCGCTTCTCGGTTTTACAGTTGAGTTTCAAGGCAAGCGCAGCATTCTCAATGCCGAAGAATCCCGTCCCGGCAGCCGCGTCACGGACCTGGAATTCCTCTGCCCTGCGTTGCAGCACAGAAACCGCGACACCGTCGAACAGACATGCACCCGCGGGAGGTCTGATCGGACGCAACTCGGGGTCGCGGAACATCGCCTTGCCGGCGTGCGTGCGCAGGAGCATGTGGAGCGAAACTACCTTGACGGGCTTTTCGGGGAAGATCGTGACCTGCGCCTTCTCCCAATCGTGCGAGCCGGCGCTGAACGTGCTCACCTGTCCCCAGAGCGGCGTGCCATCCTGGTAGGTCAGATCGAGATACAAAGAGTAGTCGCTGTCGCGGCTGCCGCCCACGTCCTGGGCCTTGCTCCAGGCGGTCGCCACGATCGGCTCAGGACGGGTCTGGTTGAGAGTCACGGTCTGCGAGACGCCCCGTTGCGCCTTCGAGTCCGCACCGTTGTCACAGATGAAGACGTTCTCCTGCTGCGTAAAGCCTGCGCCCCACGGCTTCCAGGCGTCCCCTTTGAGGAGATTTTCTCCGCTGTCGGCAAGGTTCAGCATTCTCTTGAGTTCCACGCCGTTGAGATTCGCGGCAGGGTCCCCGGAAGGCGCCGGCGCGACCGTCGCGGGCTCGCCGAGCGCGTTGAGAGGCTGCTCGATAGTGACGCGATTCCCGAGTGTCCGCGCGAGGTCCGGCAGATCGTACACGGTCAGCGCCCCGTGAACCACATTGACCAATTGATTGTGGGACGGCCCCATCTCGATCACGTTCGACCACGAGATCAATCCGTGCACGAGCTTGACCGAGCCGAAAAGTCCCGGCTCCAGCGCCGCGGCGTGCAGCGCGGGGACACAAACGTTCCCCGTCGCCACGAGATCGACCGGAGCCTTCCATCGGCTTTGGAGAAAACGCGCACAAACCAGGATGTCTTCGGCTCGCATGCCGACGTAGGAGCGGCCCAGGAGATAGGGCGTGCGGACAAACTGGTCGCCGCTCCAGCCGCCCTGTGATTGCGTTTCGCCGATGCCGCGTAAGTCCACCGCCATGACTGCCCGGCCGGCCTCAACGAGCTTCTCTATCGGCCCGCCCGGCGCGGCATCTGCCGCCTTGCCATTCTCATGAACATACAGCACGGTCCCGCCCGGCGACCTGCCTTTCGGCACGAACATCAGCGCCGGCAGGTAGATGCCGGCCTCTGGAGTGAGGACCAGCGTCTTGATCTCGACATTCTGCCGCTCCAGGCTGCCTCGTTCCTCGACCTTGGGTTCTGGCAGGGCGGCAAGGGCGCGGATCCCTGCCATCCGGCGCACTTCTTGTAGCATGTCGGCCTGTGGTGCGGAGGTCCAGCGGCTGCGTCGCCTCACGGCCAACTCCTTCTCGAAGTCCCGGTTCAGGTCGTAGGTGGATCGTGCCCTCGCCAGGTGCATCACCTGGCCGTCAGGGGTGCAGCGGGCCTCTTCTTCACTGAGCAGCTTGATGGCGGGCTCTTTGAGCGGCTTGTCGCTGCCGAGCAGCCAGCGTGACATCCATCGCGCTACGCCTTCCCGCTGAATGGTGTTGTAGTTGTGTTCCGCATCGTTCTCCAGCAGACTGATCCTTTCCGGGACGCCCATCCGGGTATAGAGCCGCTTGGCGTAACGGAAGCACCTCCACGCACCCTGAATATCGAAGAAGTCCTTTGTGGCGGCACAGATGAGGATGGCCGCCGGCGCTCGCATCATCAGGTAATCCGCGTGGTCCATGCCGAATGCCAGTTGCCCACCAATGTTCTGTTCGGCATCCTGAGGCCCGATGGTGGAGAGCAGGGCCTCGAAGCCGGTGATGTAGCAGCTCGGGGCCGCGGCACGAATGCGATCATCCAGCGCCATCAGGTAGGAAGTCTGCGTTCCGCCGCCGCTGTTGCCCGTGCAGCCGATGCGATTTGGATCGACTTCGGAACGAGATTGCAGGTAGTCTATCGCGCGCATGCCGTCCCAGATCTCAAATCGTGCGGTGTTTCTGCCAAGCAGGATGCTGCCGACCCCCAACGCGTCGTGGGCAGCCGTCCCCCAGATCTTGGCGGAAGGCAACTGGCTGCGCTCACCCTGATCGATGGGATCGAAGACAAGGGCCGCCATACCATTAAGGGCAAGAAACGCTCCCATGGTCTGGTATGACTCCCATGCCTTGGCCTCGTTCGCGTGGCCGCACGGCACGATGACGCCCGGAAATGGTGGCTTGTACTTGCCGCTCTCAGGCACAAACAGCAGGGCGGTGACGTAGTGCTGCGGCTGGCTCTCGAAGATCACCTTCTCGACCTTATAGCCGTCGCGGGCGACCACACCGGTCACTTTGGCGTTCAGAGGCGTCCGGGCGGGCAGGCCGCCGATCGCCTCAATGAATTTGGCTCGCAGGGCCTTCTGGTACGCCGCAATCTGCTCGGGCGTCTTCCGTTGCTCGTACTGCTGCCGCCACTGCTCGAATTGACCGCGTGCCTGCTCTTGCAGATATCGGGCCATCATCTCGCCGGCGGGAGCGCCGTCGATGGTCTCGGGTAAGACACGCAGGTTTTCCTGGGCGAGACAGGCAAGATTGGTCGCCAGGCAACAGCTCACAATCCCCACGATCAGGTTACGCATCATTCCATCTCCTTTTGCCGCAAGCTTCCGCGACCGTTGCCTCGTGACGGCGCTGCCGCCTTGGCACTGCAAGACGCAGAACGGCCACGCGGGCTCAATTTTATCCGAGACACCCCGGCGCAGCCATGTAAAATAGCTATCTGTGGTTCCCCCGCGCGGGTCGCGACGCGCAGAATTCCTGGATTGTCGGGGCGGGGACAAGTACAATGTCCCGCAAGCAGTTAAACACGGGGCGCGTTCGATCTTTAACGACCGGGGACATCGAACCAGGCTTACGGACCGATCGCGCGATGCACTGGCTTTGCGTCATCGGACGAGGAGACCGGAATGTACATGCAATCGAGGCGAGCATTCGCGAGGGCGCCATCTCTGAGGAATCGGGTCATCGGCATAATCGGAGTCACGGCTATTATGGTCACGTGCTCTGTGGCATTTGGTGCTGCGACCGCCGATGCGAGCAAGCCTGCGGAGTGGAAGGCAGGCATCGCGACCGTGGTCATCACGCCGGACCAGCCGATGTGGATGGCCGGATATGCCGCCCGGAACAAGCCGTCCGAGGGCAAGATCCATGACCTGCATGCCAAAGCCCTGGCCCTGGAGGATGTCCGAGGCACGCGCCTGGTGATCATAACGGCCGATTTGATCGGCTTTCCACGCGAGTTTCGTGACCGCATGGAAAAGGAGGTCGCCGACCGCTACAAGCTGGGTCGTGAGAGCCTCCTGATGAGCGTTTCCCACACGCACAGCGGGCCGGAGCTGAGGGCGTGGAGGAGTACGCAGGCATGGGACTTGGCACCCGAGCAGATCGAGCTGAGCAAGCAATACGCCGAGGTGCTCCACGGCAAGCTCGTCGAGCTTGTAGGCCGAGCACTGGCGGACCTCTCGCCAGCACAGTTGTCTTACCTGCACGCGCGGGCCGGCTTTGGCATGAACCGGCGATTGCAGACCGAGCGAGGGTACACGATTGGCCCGAATGCCGACGGCCCGGTCGATCACGAGGTCCCGGTTCTGCGGGTGGACAAGCCCGATGGGACCTTGCGGGCGCTCCTGTTCGAGTACGCCTGTCACAACACGACGCTCGATTTCTATCAGTTCTGCGGCGACTACGCGGGGTTCGCCCAGGAGTATGTCGAGCAGACGCATCCGGGCGCGGTCGCCCTGTTCATGATTGGTTGCGGCGCCGATCAGAATCCGGTGCCGCGGCGCACGCTGGACTGGGCGAAACAGCATGGGCGAGCGCTGTCGAATGCCGTAGAAGCAGCCCTGTTGACGCGTCCGCGCGCCGTGCACGGGCCTCTGCGCGTTGCCTTGGACGAGGCGACCCTGGAGCTGGAGCAGCCGCCGAGCATCGAGCAGCTCAAGCAGCGGGCCGCGTCAACTTACATATATGAGAAACGGTACGCGGAGCAGTTGATCGCGGACTTGGACAAGACCGGGCGTGTCGACACGACGTACCCGTACCTCGTGCAAGTTGCCCAGTTCGGCAACGATCTGACGATGGTGGGATTGGCCGGCGAGGTGGTCGTGGACTATTCGCTGCGGTTGAAGGCGGAACTGGCCGGATCGCCGGTCTGGGTGGCAGGGTACTGCAACGATGTCTTCGGCTATGTACCCTCGAAACGGGTTCTCGCGGAGGGTGGCTACGAGGCGCGCGACGCAATCCTGTACTACGGCACGATACGGACGCCATTCATGCCGTCGGTCGAGGAGCGAATCATTGGCAAAGTGCACGAATTGGTGGACAAAGTCAAGGCGGCCAAAAGCGAGTAGCAGCATTCGGCGTCGCGCCGGCCTGCTGCAGCAGTTCATCTTGAGAGGTGCATTATGATGAGGTCACGATTGTCTCACAGATCGAGTTCGATGCGGGTGGGGCTGTTGTTCGCCGTGGCAGTCCTTGCGGCCGGCGCCGCCCCTGCGTGGGCCGGCCTGACCGCCCGGATATATAATTCCGGATTCGCACTGGCGCACGACACCTACAACGGCATGGGCGCCGCCAGCGACGGCAAAATTTACTACGTTCTATCCTCCCAGTCACATGATGTCGGAGCGCAGATGTTCCGCTACGATCCGACCGCCGACAAGATCGATCTCATCGGGGACATGACGGAGGCCTGTGGTGAGAAGGACGCCCGCACCATCGTGCAGGGCAAGGTTCACGTCAACTTTGTCGAGCGCCAGGGCAAGCTCTACTTTGCAACCCACGTTGGATACTACAGCATCATCGACGGGATGGAGAAGATCGGCATCCCGCCGGAGGGCTGGAAGCCGTACCCTGGCGGCCATTTCCTGGCTTTCGACACCGCCTCGCGCAAATTCGAGGACCTGGCGAAGGCTCCGCATGGCGAGGGGATAATCTCCATGACCATGGACGCGGGGCGGGGGCGGCTGTATGGCCTGACCTGGCCCACCGGCTACTTCCTCCGCTATGACCTGGCCAGGCGGGACCTGAAGGATCTCGGGCCGATGTCTCGGCAGGGTGAGAACGGCAAGGGCGACAACTACCGCACGCTGTGCCGCTCGCTGGTCGTCGATCCACACGACGGCTCGGTGTACTTCACGAACGGCGACGGCGACATCCTTCGCTACCGGTACGACCGCGATGCGATCGAGACAATCGCGGGCGAAGATATGCGCAAGGACTACTTCGGGCTGTACGATCCGACCTCGGCCGGCCACATGGCATATAACTGGAGGCAGACAGTCTGGTATGAGCCGGAGAGAGCCGTCTATGGCGTGCACGGCAATTCCGGCTATCTGTTCCGATTCGAGCCTGGCGTGCCACGGGTGGAGATCGTTGCCCGCATCACGTCGCAGCCTTCGCAGCGGAGCGGCATGTTCGACCAGTTCAGCTATGGCTATCTCGGCTTTACCCTGGGGCCCGACGGAAAGACGATCCACTACCTGACCGGCGGACCCGTCTACATCGATGGCAAACGCGTCACCGGCAAAGCGACGACCGCCATGGGCGAGTCCAAGGGCATGGAGAACCTGCACCTGGTTACATACGACATTCCGGCGGCCAAGTACACCGATCACGGCCCGATCTTCTTCAGGAACGGCGAGCGGCCTTACTACGTCAACTCCATCGCGGTCGGCAAAGACGGCACGGTGTACACACTGTCACGGATCACTGAGAACGGGAAGACGCGAACCGATCTGATCAGCATTCCCGGCCCGCTGTCAAGCCGATAGTTGTGGCAAGACGGAGTCCGTCCGGCACCGGAGTCGAGTCATAGCGCAGTAAAGAACCTGTCCAGTCTCGGCTGGTAGATGTCGAGAATGTTGAAGGAGATGATGACGGCTCTGGCTTTGCCGAGAACCGACTGCCGGGGCACGAAGCCGAAAAAACGCGAGTCACGGCTGACGTCGCGGTTGTCACCCAGGACGAAGTAATATCCTTCTGGCACCGTCACAGGCCCGAAGCTGCGCATGGCCTGAATCGCCGGGATGCTCAGAACCGGATGGGTCGTCCGGCCGAGATGTTCCATGGAGCAGACGGAGTGGGTGGCAAGGTTGTGGGGCAATTGGGCAGTGTACTCTGGCTCAGCCGGGCTGTAGGTCAGCGGAAGGCCGTTGAGCAGGAGCCGGCCGTTTCGCATCTGCACGGTGTCGCCGGGCAGGGCGATCACCCGTTTCACAAGGCGCGTGCCGTCGTCGGGCGAGAGACAGACCACGATGTCGCCCCTTTGCGGGTCAGACCATCGGGCTACGCGGTGGAGCGTCAGCGGAATCCGCAGATCGTAGGCGAGCTTATCGACGTAGATCAGGTCACCCTCCAATATGGTCGGGTTCATCGAGCCGGTCGGGACCCAGTTCCAGTCGGCCAGACTCGACTTCACGGGGATCACCACGAAGATGATGATAAGCACGGTGACCCGCCACTGCCGCCAGAGCTTTCGCCCGAACCCCAGCGCCTTGCTTGTCAGCGAACTTGCCGCCGGTACCCACTTTGGACTGACGCAATTCATCTCCAGCTCCTTCGGATTGAACCGACGCACCGCGCAGCCTCACAACTACTGCGACGCCCTGCATTTATGTTGTCGCATTGGACGCGAGAATATTTCACGCACGCCGCTATTGCAAGGCGACTTGTTTCGTGTCTGCCTTCTTTGCCTTGTCGGTGCACAGCACTTCAATGCCGCTCAGAACGGTCATCTGTTCGGCAGGTGGCGTTGCGCCGTCGGCGAAGGCCAGCTCGACTTCCAGGTCGTGCTCGACGCGTACGCCCGTGAATTCGACCGGGGCACCTGCCGTGGTCTTAGCCGGATTAACGGCCCTGGCCACGACATTTCCCTGGAGCTTGATATCAAAGCTCGCCTTATCAGCCGCGGAGGCGTCCGTCGGCGGGAAGTAGAGTCGGACGGTATACTCCGCCGGCCCATCGGCTTCACCTCGCAGGGGTAAAACACATCGCTTGAATCCCCTAGCACAGGCACCTCCGACCAGCGGCCCTTCGGCGCTGGACATCGGTCCTGCCGCACTGCCACCGCCGAAGTATTGCCCACCGGGGTAAAACTCCACCTGCAAGTTAAGGGCGAATCCCATGGCCGCCCTGTCGGCCGGCAGGGTCGGCCGGGGGTAGGCGAGCCACAGCGTCCCTTTGGAATCGCGCATGTCGCCGGGGGCGCCGAGGTGAACGGCGAGATGCTGGACCGGCGTAGCGGCGCCGCCCGCGCTGTAGATTCCCCAGCGGTGGTGGTCCGGCCGGGGCTCAAGAGCGAGTGAGCAGACGATGGGGAAGAGGCACAGGCAGCCTGCACTGGCCTCCGGGACCAGGGCCAGTCCATCGGCCGCAATGGCGTTGATCCAGCAACCCGGCCTCTGTCCCGCGAAATGCCGGATGCCGCTGTCGTCATAGAGGTCGTAATACGCTGTGAAGCCCGAGCGCATCAGGAGCATCTGGGGGCAGGCGGAGATCGCACCGCAGTGATGCCCCGGCCGCAGGAATTGCCACGGCGTATCGGCGCCGGTGACGGGACTGGGACGCATCTTCTGCTGACCTGTCCTGAGGTCGAACGCCCAGGGCTCGGCCACAATCGAATCGCCGACGACCACGGGGCGGTGGCGATAATTGGCGTCGCGTGCCCAGAGCCGCTCGCCCGTCCTTGCAGACAGGGCCACGAGACGGCGCTCGGAGAATGCGCCGGAGAGGAACTGCCGCCAGTAATGCCCATTGGCATTCGCCCCGCACAGCACAATGACACCGTTCTGGTACATGGCTGTCAGCTCGCCGCCTCCGATTCCGATACGGCTGCAGTCCGTGACATCCACCGGCGTCTGCCATAGTTTTCCTCCGGTTTTCGCGTCGAGGGCGACGGCCATGCGCACATCGAGCTTCTTCATGGCCTCCTCCGCCTGCTTGGCCGCATCGCCTGTGAGGTTCGCCAGATGGGATTTGTCCTGTTGCAGGAGTTGCTCCCGCTCGCCCGGGGTGATGGAGCTGTCCACAAAGAACAGCCACCTGTCGCCGATGGCGATCGTCAGATTGACGATATTGCTGCCCTTGTATCGCCAGAGGATCTCACCGCTATTCTGATCGACGGCGAACAGCTCGTCCGATGCGCCCATGCGCCGCATGGTGCTGCCGTACAGTATGCCGTCGGCCCAGGCGAGGAACCCCCATTGTGCGGCGCCTTCACCGGGCCCGGAAGGCAGAGGATATGAGGCGAGGGTCTTCCCTGTCTCCGCGTCAAGCCGCAGGCATTTGTCGGCCGTCGCCACGAAGAAGCTGTCCTGCGAGGCCGCGAGATTTCCACATTCATTCTGCTTGAGTCGGACTCGCATGGCTCCGGGGATATCCCGTTTCCACAGCAGTTGGCCATTGTAGGAGTCGTACGCCATGACGACGTTTTCGCCTTGGATGAACATCCGGCCGTTGACGGCCAGCGGCGCGGCGGCCGCGTCGTGGCGGTTGACCATCGGGGCGGGCCCCGGCTCGCCGAACCAGAGCAGTCCGAGCGACCCGCCCAGAATCCGGTCGTCGCTGCATGCCGTGTTTCCCACATTGGCGTACTGGTGCGTCCACTGGCCCGCGCCCGGCAACGGCCCACGTTTCAAGATCGCCCACAGACCATTCGTCCCGCTGATGCGGCATCGGCCCAATTGCATCTTGTCCAGCCAGCCCGCGAGTTTGTCGGCGGACGGCGCCTTCAGCTTGGCAAGCCTGTCGGCCGGCATCCCGAGACAGACTGTGCCGCCGCACGGTTTCACGTGCCGCACGAGCTGCGCGGCGTTTCCCGGAATCTGCCCCGTGAGCAATAGGGTGTCTGAGACGATCAGGTTCGCAAAGTAGTCTGAATAGGGTAGGGCGGCCAACTCACCCTGATCAATAACGACCCGCGAGCCATACACTCCAGCCGCATCGAGCGCCGCGCGTGCCTTCTCTACTTTGGAAGCCTCTGGCTCGATGCCGATGATGTGCAAGTCCGTTTGTCGCGCTAGCTCAAGAGCCAATCGGCCTTGTTCGGCGCCGAGCACGAGGCAATAGCCCTTTGTGAGACCGCTCTCCATGACAATCGCCTCGGCCGCCGCACGGTAGACCGGTGTCCACTCGTCCTGCGGGTACGGGTCAGGAATGATGATCTTGTTCTGCGTAACGGCGCGGACACTCTTGTCCTTCTGCTCCGGGGCGAAACAGTAGATTCGTCCCCTATCGGTGCTCACAAACAGACGTCCGTTTGCGACCGCTATGCCGCGGGCGTTGCCTTCAATCGTAGCCTTCCAAACGATATCGCCCTTATCGCGACCGAGGGCGCAGACCTCGTTCTGTCCTCCGGCCACGACCAGGTTGTCACACACGATCAGTTCCGCATCGCAGGGAGACGCCACCTGCCAGCGGATCGTGGGGTCCACTTTCTCGCGATCGTGCTGGGCCAGGTCCTGCTCGGCGAGGTCGAGTTGCGGCTGAATGGGCGCGCGTGCATCTCCAACGGCCATTGCCAGTTGACCTCGCAGAGTCTTGGCTCGGAATTCGAGAGAGTTGCGTCGCCTGCTCGCCTCGGCATAGGCGGCCCGATCCATGGCGAGGATTTCCCGACCCGTGGCCATGTACGCCATATTCCCCGAGATGGTCAGCCTTCGGCCGGGGAACCACGCGAAACCCGTCTTGCCGCTCTCCTGGTCGAGGGCCAGCAGGTGTTCCTGGGTGCCGGTGTAGATTTGATTGTCGGCGAGCAGGGCATAGGTCCCGCCGACCACGCCGCCGGCCTGTTCGTCCCTCCAACCATAGTCGCGATCGAACACCAGACGTCCACTGGATTTGTCGAAGCCGACAGGCAGGGACCGGCCGCAAGGCACGAACAGCCGTGTTGCCGTGGCGAGCAGGTATCCCTGTGGAGATAGATCGTTTCGATAGGCCTCCGCCTGGCTGATCGTGCCGTTTCGCCAGACGAGCCCTCCGTCCTCGGCGCGAACGGCCATGAGGTAAACGTCCTCGTGGGGGAATATGCCGGCCCCGAAGTAGGCGGTCCCTTCATCGACGAGCACGCCGGTGCGGATGGGCCAGCGCGAGATCATCCTTCCGCTGCCGAGGAGCCTTTCATCTGCCGGACCACCGCGGACGGCCCACAGCATCCGACCCGTCCCGGCGTCAAGGCAATAGACCATGCCGTCATCGGAGCCCACGAATACGCGGTCCTTCCAGATCGTCGGGGCCAGGCGGATCGGACCGCCCGTGCAGAACGACCAGATCTCCTCGCCTGTCTGAGCCGATAGAGCGCGCACGCGATCGTCGATGGACGAGCCGAAGTACAGTCGGTCGCCGGATGCCACGACCTGAAACGCATCATCGAAGTCCACCCGGGGGCGCATGATGACACCTTCGCGAGGGCGACTTCCAGGGCCGGGCCAGGCCGGTGTGGGCTCGTGGTTCGACACATACTCCCAGCGAAGCTCCAACGGCGTCTGCAACGGCTCATCGGTGCAGCCGGTGCGCGCCATGTCGTGACGATATGTGGGCCAATCCGATGCAATGGCACCTGCAGCCGCCAGCATGAGAACCAGTGCGGCATGGAAGCAAATCGTTCGATGCATCGACATGTCAGGTGTTCCTCAAGATGTGTAATTTCTCATTTCCATAGCGTTGTCAATTGTCTGACCGTCTCATCCACGAGGACCTGGCCTCCTTTGGGGCCGACAACGTACTTATCGGCGCTGTAGCCACCTCCCTGTACGCCTTTCTCCGTCGGCAGATAGCCGCAATGCCCGCAAGACAACTGCACCAGCAGGGTCAGAACCGCCGGACTTCGCGCTTTGATTCGGACACCGTAGTCCAGGTAGAGTTCAAAGGGATTCGTGGCGACTGCGACATCGCCGAGACGGATGACGTGAAACTCGATCGGAGCGATCGGGTCCGTCGTGTAGAAAGGTGCCGCAGGAGGCTCCTGCGGCGGAAGACCGACCTTCGCAACCGTGTGCCGGAAGATCATCGTGCTCTGGATGTCCTGCTTGGCGAGGGGCAAGGCGTCTTCGACAGCATTCGCGATGCGGCGTGCAATCTCCTGCCGGCTGGTCAGACCTCTTCGTTGCCGCATGATCTCCTCGGCGCGGGAGCGAAAGAGCAGGTGCGGCGACACGTCGCCCGCCGCGGCGCACTGGGGCAGGATGAAAATGTCCCGCGAAAACCTCTTGCGAATCTCCAGGCGCACATCGTGCCAGAAATCGGCGGAGATTTCGCTCAACTGTTCAGTCTCCTGGGCCGTGCAAGCCACGTTGACGACGATTCCGACCGGCACCTTGTTCTGGTCCCAGAAAAAGAGCATCTCCACGCCGGGGTCTTCCGAGCCCTCGACGCCGGCGAAGTCCGGCCGGTTCGTCGTGCCGTACATGATCGAGGAGCCGTCGAAGTAGTGTGCCCGCCGATTCACGCCAATCACCGCGTGGCCGAGCGCCCAACTCATGCCGCAGGGCTGACGCCCTTGCCATGCTTGGACCGTCGCTTTGGCGACACGCTCCAGGAAGAAATCGGCATACTCGGACGCCTTCATCACCCCTTCATCCTTGCTGACATCGTAGAGCGTTCCGAAGTCCTCATCAGCAAATCCCGGACCGGTATGCGTGTGCGCGGCGTTCAGAAGCACCTTCTCGACATCGAAGTCCGGCAGTTGCGTCTTGAGCATCTGCCGGAGCCTGTCCTGAACCGACTTTCGGATGTAAAGCAGGTCACACGAGATCAGGATGGCTTGCTCGCGCTGACCGTCCGCGCTGCGAGTTTCCAGTGCCAGAGCGGTCACCGTCAGCGGGTCGTGCACTTTCTGAGAGATTCGCTTGTGCAACTGCCCAACCAGTGCAACCGGCCTGTCGGGCGTGATATCGATGGTGGCCCAGCCGGCATACAGCGCACCCGCGCCTGCGGGGTCTGCTTGGGCCGCCCTCGCGCTCGAATACAAAAGCGCGATGAACGAAATGCAAATCGTGACAGCAAATCTCATTGCAGCGATCTCACATTCCTGACGATCAAAGCCGCCACGGGCTGCGCATCGGGCGAGACAGCATCCGGCTGGCCTCGGAGTCGTTTATGAAATCCTCTTTTTGGGGGTCCCATCGCAGTTTGCGGCCGAGCCGCGTGCAAATGTCCGTCAGATGGCAAATCGTGTCCGTGCGGACGGCCACGTCGATGGGGCAGATCGTCGGGCCGCGGGTCTTTACCGCATCGAGGAAGTTCCGCTGGTGGCCTTTGCTCTCAGTCAGATGAATCTCGTCACGGCGGATCACCGATGTCAGGAGCGATTGCGGTTCCGCCCAGATGCCCTCGCGGGTGACGTGCACCCATCCCTCGCTGCCCTGGAACGTCACGCCGTGCTTCGATTGGGCCTCGTCCATGTAGATCATGGTCACGCCGTCGGCGTACGTGTGACGCACCTTCCAACTGGTAGCACAGTTGGCCAATCCGTCTTTCGGGAAGACGGCCGTGCCCTCGATCTCGACCGGGCCGCTGTCGTCGCTTCCGTGGCCCCATTGGCCGATGTCCACGTGATGGACCCCCCAGTACCCGCCGATGCCGCCCAAGCAATAATCGGAGATGTGATACCAGATGGAGTAGCTCTCTTCCTTCGTCCACGGGCGGCAGCGCTGGTACGTATAGGGGGCCCACGGCGCTGGGCCGAGCCACATGTCGTAGTCCAGGCCCTCGGGCACTGGCTGCGTGGGCTGGTTGGGAACCTCGAAATCGTACGGGACGGCGACGAGAATCGTGTGCAGCTTGCCGAGCCGGCCGTTGCGGGCCAACTCGCAGGCAAACCGGAAATTGCGGTCGGAGCGCTGCTGCGTGCCCCACTGGAAGATCGTGCCGTAGCGGTGACACGTCTCGCGCAACACTTTGTCCCAGGCAACACTCAGGCCCAGGGCCTTCTCGGTGTACATATCCTTGCCGTTGCGGGCCGCCTCCAGGGAAACAAGGACGTGCCAATGGTCCGGCGTGGCGATGCACACGGCGTCGATGTCCTTGCGTGCGCAGACTTCGCGGAAATCGTTGTACGTCGTGCAGTTCTTGTTGCCATAGTGCTGGTCTACGATGGCCCGGGCCTTTTCCCGCTGACTCTCGCGCACGTCACAGATGGCGACCACCTGCACGTCACCGTGGCCGAGAAATGCCTGCATCAGCCCGGTCCCTTGGATGCCCAAGCCGATGCAACCCATCACAATGCGGTTGCTCGGGGCGGCGGCGCTGGCACTGCCCAGAATCGATGACGGAACGATGTACGGCAGCGCCACGGTTGCCGCGGCACCCTTGAGGAACTGACGACGCGAGCTTGTCCGATCTGGTGACATCCACGTGCCTCCTGCCGACTGCCCGGCCGGCTGTTGCCACGTTACTGTGTACTCCGGTTCGTTCTCTCACGACGCAGGCGCAGGTCCTTTGCATGCACCTGCTGTCGAACAGGATACCACAGGCGGGACAAGAAGTAAAATGGTGAGCGGGGTCATGGCTGAGCGGGCATGATGATTCCTCCCTCGCCGCCAAGCGTTTCTCCTTTGCCCAGGAGAAACCACCGGCCAACCACGGCGGCCGTCACCGCGTCCAGCTCATCGCCGGTCATCGCCTCCGTCAAGCCTCTCACTCCCAGTTCCTCCAGTCCCCTGCGGAGTCCCTGACGATCCCGTCGCTGGCGGGGAATGCCCCACACATCCTGTGCTCCGCCGGGGTAGCATTCAACCGCGCGATAACCCATTGTCTCTATCTTCACCTTCAATGCGATGCCGCGTTCCGTCAGCATCCGCATCGGGCCTAACGTGATGGGAAAGAATCGGATGCCGCGTTTGCGCAGCTCGAGATCGCAGTCTCGAAAATGCTCACCGGACAGGTCGTGGATTGTCTTGCGTCCGGCAGGCAGACTGAGCGGTGCATCGATGGGGACGATCCTGGGCTGCGCCTGCTTCACCGCGTCAAGGATTTCCTCATCTGTAAATGCGATCCGCGTCCGTGCCCTCATCCCGCGCAGAATGCAGACCCCCGTCGCCCGGTGGACAGACCCCGCAAGGTCCACCCCCACAACCACAATTGGCTTGCGGCCGGATTTGTTTGGCCGACCCGTTAAATGAGGTCTCTTGCTCATACCTGCTCACGGCGCACAAGATTCTCAAAACCAGAGCTGCATTGTAGTGGCGGGCCGCTGGGAAGGCAAATGGGAGCCGACTTCGAGGAGGCAAGGCCGGAGGAAGCTCAGATTTCCTGGCGTCGGCCTTGCCTGGGGAGGCTGGCAGCCGTATTCTATGACCGGTGTGACAGGAGTCGCGCATGAAACAACAGTACCTGGAATGGTTGACCAGCAAGACGAAGACAACGTGGTGGCATGACTCGGCGGACCCGGCGGAGCTGGCGCTCGGGATCAAGAGGGGGGCCATTGGGGCCACAACCAATCCCTTTCTGGCCAGCGTGGCGCTGTCAGCCAACAGAGGCGCATGGGCCGCAGAGATTCGAGACGTGCTGTCCCGCAACTCGCAGGCCGAAGAGCGAGCCGAGGGGCTGATGCGTATCGTTGTCACGCATGCGGCCACGCAGTTGCTGCTGCAGTACGAGAAGACCGGCGGGGCGACGGGGCATGTTTGTGCTCAGGTGAACCCCAATCGGGCCGGGGACCGCGAAGCCATGCTGGCCATGGCCCGACGATTCAATAAGTGGGCCCCGAATATTGCGGTGAAGCTGCCCGCGACGGCAGCCGGGCTTGATGTGCTGGAGGATTGTGCGGCCGAGGGAATCACGTGTACGCTGACGATCAGCTACACCGTGCCGCAGACGATCGCCGTTGCAGAGCGGTACCGCCGGGGCATGCAGCGGGCAACGGCCAAGGGAGTCACGCCGGGCAAGTGCTTCGCCGTGATCATGATTGGCCGACTGGACGATTACTTGCGGGAAGTCGCTCACGACGGCGGGACACAGGTCAGCGAGTCGGACATTCGCCAGGCCGGACTGGCCGTCGCTAAGCGGGCCTATTGCCTCTACAGGGAGCGGGGCTACGAGCCAACTCTGATCGTCGCCGCCCTGCGGGGCACGCACCATATGACCGAGTTGGCTGGGGCCGAGGTCATCATGTCGATCTTCCCGTCGATCCAGGAGATGTTGATGGCGCCGGGAGTGCCGCAGGAGGAGCGGATCGACAGGGAGATTCCCACCGACGTGATCGAGCGGCTTTCGCAGATTCCGGACTTCGTGCGTGCCTACGAGCCGTGCGGGATGCAGCCGAACGAGTTCATCACGTACGGCGTCACTCAGAGGACGCTCTCGCAGTTTATCGAGAGCGGATGGAAACGAATGGAGATTTTCGATTTTTGATTTACGATTTTCGATTGGCGGAGCGCCGCCGATCGGCCCCTGGGATCAACAATCAACCATCAAAAATCAAACTGAGCTGTCCACGGAAAGGCGGACGAATGGCAAAGATCGGATTCATCGGTCTGGGGATCATGGGCAAGCCCATGGCGCAGAATCTCCTTAAGGCCGGATACGAGCTGACAGTGTATGATATTGTCGCCGACAGGATGGATAGTCTGGTCAAAGCCGGGGCGCGGCAGGGGTCGTCCAGTAAAGATGTCGCCGCCAAGAGCGATATCGTCATTACCATGCTGCCTAACTCCCCGCACGTTCGCGAGGCGGTGCTCGGGCCTGATGGCGTGCTGGAGGGGGCCAGACGAGGGACTATCCTGATCGATATGAGCTCGATCGCGCCGCTGGCCAGTCGCGAGATCGCTGCCAAGGCGAGGGAAAAGGGCGTCGTGATGCTCGACGCCCCCGTCAGCGGCGGGGAGCCCAAAGCAATCGCGGGGACACTGGCCATCATGGTGGGCGGGCCGGAGGAGACTTTCGAGGAGGTCAAGGATATTCTGGCCCGGATGGGCTCGTCGGTCACGCGAGTCGGCGACATCGGCAGCGGCAACGTCGCCAAGCTCGCCAACCAGATCATCGTCGCCCTGAACATCGCGGCGATGTCGGAGGCCATGGTCCTGGCGACGAAGGCAGGGGTCGATCCGGAGAAGGTGTTTCAGGCGATCCGCGGCGGCCTCGCGGGCAGTGCAGTCCTCGATGCCAAGATGCCGCTGGCGCTCAAAGGCAACTTCAAGCCGGGCTTCCGTATCGAGCTGCACATCAAGGACATGGCCAACGCCCTGGACACGGCCCACGAGCTTGGCGTTCCCGTGCCGTTGTCGAGCACGGTCATGGAGATCATGCAGGCCCTGAAAGGGGATGGCAAGGCTGCCAACGATCACGGCGGGATCATCCAGTTCTACGAGCAACTCGCCAAGGTACAGGTACGGGAATGACAGGATAGGTCCGGTCAGTCGCTTGGGGCCCATTTGAATTGTAGAAGCAAGTCGATATCGCGTCATTACCCGGCGAACAGGCCCGCAACGGTTTCCTTCATTGACGCCTCAGGTCCAGCGGATTACCATCGCCGCCCAGCGTATGAGATTCGGAAAGATAGAGATCGATCCGGCCACGAATCCCGCCGTTCTGGAGACCGTCACGTGGGACCCCGAACAGGCGCGCCGAATTCTGGCCTCGGTGGAGCCGTCGTACTGGCGCGAATTACTTGGAGCCATCGCGGAAGCACGCACCGCATCTGCTCACCAATCCTGCACGGCTTATCCGGGGTCAGCCGCACAACAAGCCGGGAGTGTGTATATCCTCCTGCGACTCTCGGATAGCCAACATGTTTTCGTCAGGATTGGGCCGGTGAGGGACACGGGTTGCCTCGGCGATCCGCTCCAAGTGGCACCCCTGAGTGAGGGCTTATGCGTGGCCACGCATCCGACGAACCGTGAGATGGTCCAGCGCTATATCCGCGAGTTGAGGCCGGATAAGGCCCCATGTCCGATGGGGGCTGCGCCGCGACTGGGCATCGGGACGCGGATGTCCACGGCGGTCTGGCCGGGAATTTGGCGGGCGATGGACCGCTGCCGATTCGCCGCTAATGCGATCCAGAATTCCGTGCGGGAATTGAATCTGCTGGAGGATGTCCTGGAAGCACGGCCGCCGCGGAGCAATTATCTGTACGGATTCGGAACGCTCGAAGAAGGTCATACCGGAAACACGTTCGAAGGTCTCTGGACGGCCGGAGTCATCGAAGCCCTGAAGACGGATACCCAGCCCGCCTACGGCGCGGATGCGGATCATATCACGACCCGGCGCGGCCCCGGCGGGATCGAACGCGCCAGGCACATCATCGAGGCGGCCCGCGACTACACGTTCTTCACGCTCGACGTGTCGGACATCGTGGATTATGACGCGACCGCCCGGGACGCGCAAGGTCTTCTTGCCAAGTACCGGCTCGCTCTCGAAGTGATCAAGGAACTCTCCTCTTACATCCAGGTAATCAAAGGCAGTGATCCTTTCGATCTTGAGGTGAGTATCGATGAATGCCCGCCGGGCATGAAGTCTTCCGCATGCCTGACGACGCCAGCCGAGTTGGCTTTCCTCGTCAAAGAATTGCGGCGGCGGGGGATTCCCGTGTCACACGTCGCCCCCAACGTCGGCATCGTCAAAGGGCAGGACTATGACGCGGCCGGCTTGGTCGAATTTGAAGACCGGCTCAGGCGGCTCCATGCAATCACAACGGACTGCGGTGTGATGTTGGACATCCACTCCGGTGATGACCTCTCTTCCGTCGCACGCCAGGTGATTGGCCGTGCCACTGAGGGGCGAAACCACTTCAAAGTGTCGCCCTCGCTTCAGGTCCTCTTTGCCCAAGTGCTCTGGGAGGTTGACCGGGAACGCTTTCGTTTGTGGTGGGATGACACGCTGGCCTATGCGCGCCGGGGGGCGGTGGCCGGGTCGGAGTTTGCGATTCGCTGTCTGCGCCAGTACGAGGGCAGCAGCGATCCGGCTCCGTCGCCGCACCACGCCGTATTCCATCATTACTGCTTCGCATCCGTTGGCAGACGCAACCGGAATGGGCAGTTTGTCAATCGAGAGAAGTTCTACGACTTGCCGGCGGAGTTCTATCGCCTGTACTCCTGCAGGGTCGAGCATTTTCTCTGCGAGGTGGCCGCAGACGTCTTCCCGCAGCAGTAACAGGCGAGGAGATTTGGCGCAGCAGGCCGTTTGAGTTACACTGAAGCCGTGTCGCGTGCACAAAGTCGGTGGTTTGTATGGACTCGTTATTCACGGGCAAGGTGGCGATTGTCACAGGCTCCGGCCAGGGCATTGGCAAGGCTGTGGCCCTGCGCCTTGCGCGTGACGGATCGGAGGTCGTCGCCGCCGACATCAATGCCGAGACGGCCCGCCAGACGGCTGCGGAACTGCTCGTCCTTGGCCGGCGGGCGCTGGCGGTCACGGTGAACGTCGCGTCATTGGCAGAAATCGAGTCCATGGTAGACCGGACAGTCGCCGAATTCGGTCGGATCGATTTCCTGGTCAATGCTGCAGGTGTCGCCCAGACCAGGCCCTTTCTCGAACTCACGGAAGAAGACTGGGACCGGATCGTCGATACGAACCTGAAGGGCACGGTCTTCTGTATGCAGGCCGTCGGCCGGCAGATGGTCCGGCAGGTACCGCATGAGGTCTTGGCGCAGGGGCGGGCCGAGCGCAGCTACGGCAAGATCGTCAATTTCTCCTCGATCTCCGGCCGACGGGGGCGCAGCGTCCAGGTGGCGTACGCGGCGAGCAAGGCGGCTGTCATCAGCGTGACACAATCGGCGGCGCTGGCCTTCAGTCCGTACAATATCAACGTCAATGCAGTTTGCCCAGGTGTGATTCCGACGCCGATGTGGGAGCAGATCGACCGCGATCGTGCGCGGCTGATGGGTGCCCGGCCGGGTGAGGCGATGAAGGCGTTCATCGATAAAGTCCCGCTCCAGCGGGCGGGCAGTCCACAGGACGTAGCCGGGGCGGTCGCCTTCCTCTGCTCGCCGGACGCGGATTACATCACCGGTCAGACGCTTAACGTCGATGGCGGATTCGAGATGGATTGAGGCCGCACGATGAAACGACAAACAACGGCGGATTTCGACAAGGCACGAGAACTCCTGCACCAGTTCAAAGGGGACGCCTACCTGTTTGGCAGACTGGTCCTTTCCGAGGTGGGGAAGGTGGTCGCGCCGCTCGGCTCGCGGGCGGCACTGGTCCACGGCACGTTTGCCTCAAGCGATGACTTCGCCGGGATCATACAGGTGTCGCTGCTCGAGGCGGGTGCCTTTCTCACGGCCGCCATCAAAGGCGCGCGGCCTAACGCCCCGCGCGAGGACCTCCTGCGCATCACAGCGGGACTGAAGAAGGCAAAGCCGGACGTGCTCATCAGTTTCGGAGGCGGCAGCACGATCGATGCGACGAAGGCCGCGGATGTGCTTTGCACGCTTGGCGGCCAAGTCGATAACTACTTTGGCGTCGGCCTGGTCTCGGCTGCCTTGGCGAAGACAGGAAAACCCCTCATCCCGCACGTGGCGATTCAGACGGTGGCCAGTTCTGCGGCTCATCTGACCAAGTACGCCAATATCACCGACATGGCGACCTCGCAGAAGAAACTGATTGTCGATGACGCGATTGTGCCTGCGCGTCCGGTTTTCGACTACCAGGTGAGTTTCAGCACGCCGACGACCCTGGTCGCTGACGGGGCTCTCGACGGCCTGTCGCACTCGCTGGAGGTCCTCTACGGCGCGGTGGGCAAGCCGTATTACGACAAGGCCCGTGACATCGCCGGGACGTGTATCTCGCTGATCGTCGCGTATCTGCCGCGCGTGATGGCGGACTACCGGGACACAGAAGCGAGGGAGGCATTGTGTCTCGCGACGGACTTGGGCGGTTACGCGATTATGGTTGGCGGCACGAGCGGCGGCCATCTGACCAGTTTTTCGCTCGTGGATATTCTGTCGCACGGCCGGGCCTGCGGCATCATGAATCCGTACTACACGGTGTTCTTCGCCCCGGCGATTGAAGAGCCTCTGCGGTTCGTCGGCCGCATATTCCGGCGGGCGGGCCTGATGCCCGAGGACGCCGGGAAACTGGGCGGCAGAGAATTGGGCATGGCCGTGGCTCGCGCGATGCTCGAGTTTGCCGGACGGGTCGGGATCCCTACCCGCTTGCGCGACGTGGCGGGATTCAGCGACGGTCACATCGAGCGGGCGCTTACCGCTGCAAAGGATCCGCAGTTGAGAACGAAGCTGCAGAATATGCCGGTGCCGATGACGGCCGAGATGGTGGACACCCACATGCGGCTGATCCTGGAGGCAGCGGCCTCCGGAGATTTGTCCTTGATCAAGAACGTATAGCAGGTGTGTTGCGCTGGTGAAGGTGAGACTTCCATACGGCAAGGGGGAGTTGGACCTGCATCTGGCGGATGGTCTGAACGTGGACATCATCCAGCCGCAGCAGGTACAGGCTCTTGCCGACCAGACGCGCGCGGTGCGGGATGCATTGCGTGATCCTATCGGTTCGCGCTCGTTGAGAGACATAGTCAAATCGTCGGACACAGTTGCCATCGTCTGCAACGACATCACCCGCCCGACGCCGTATCGCGTGATTCTCCCGGCGCTGTTGGAGGAGTTGAGCCACATCAATGACAGTAATGTTGTCCTGCTGACCGCCACAGGGACACACAGGCCCTGCACGCCGGATGAGCTGGAGGCGATGCTCGGCCCGGAAACGGTGCGCAGATTCCGCATCGTTCAGAACGACGCCTATGATCGCGACACACACGCCCTCGTGGGCACTACCGCGAGTGGAAACGCGATCTGGGTCCACAGAGAATACCTCCGCTGCGATGTGCGAATCCTGACGGGATTCATCGAGCCGCATTTCTTTGCGGGCCTTTCCGGTGGCGGCAAGGCCTGCATGCCGGGCCTGGCCCTTTTTGAAACCATTCGGAACAATCATAGCGCCGGGAACCTGGATCATCCGAACGCCACCTGGGGCGTCACTCGCGGCAATCCTGTGTGGGAGGAAATCCGCGAGGCGGCGCTCATGGCGGGGCCGGCGTTTCTTCTCAACGTCGCGCTCAATCGGGAGAAGGAAATCACGGCTGTGTTCGCCGGCGATCTGGAGCAGGCACATGAGCGCGGCTGTGCGTTCGTGAGGCGGCACGCCGCGGCGCCCGTGGCGGCGCTGTACGACATTGTGATCGCAGGCAACGGCGGCTATCCGCTCGACCTGAATCTCTATCAGTCGGTCAAGGCGATGAGCGCCGCCGCGAGGATTCTCAAGCCGGGCGGAAGCATCATCGTGGCGGCGAGCTGCTGGGACGGAATCCCCGACCACGGCGACTACAAGCGCCTCCTCTTTGAAGCCGCAAGCCCCGCCTCCCTGCTGGCGAGAATCCGGGCCGGTAATTGTCCCGTTCAGGATTCGTGGCAGGTGCAGATTCACGCGGTGATCTGTGACCGGACCGATGTGTATCTGTTCAGTGACCACCTGACGGACGAGGAGATCGGGCGGGCCATGCTCAAGCCATGCCGGGATATTGCGGCGACGGTTGCCCGGTTGCTTGAATCGTATGGCCGCAGTGCTTCCATCTGCGTCTTGCCTGATGGCCCGCAGACAATCCCATATGTCGCGAGTACGCGGGAGGGGCGGACATTGTGAAGGTCGTCGTGGCATTGGATTCGTTCAAGGGGTCGCTGACTGCCGTGCAAGCGTGCGATATCGTCGCCGCCGCGATTCGCTCGAACGTCTCGGGCGCGGAAATCGTGACCAAGCCCATGGCCGACGGCGGCGAGGGCACGGCGTCGGTCCTGATGGCCGCTGCCGGCGGGCAATGGATCGGCAGGACCGTGATGGGCCCGTTGCCTGAGATGCGGGTCGACGCAGGCTTCGTCTGGCTTGCCGAGGACGGAACGGCCGTCGTGGAGATGGCGACAGCCAGCGGCCTGACATTGCTGCGGGCAGAACAGCGTAATCCTCTGAAGACGACCACCTACGGTACCGGGGAGCTGATCCGGGCAGCCGTTGATTACGGGGCGCGGCGCGTTCTGCTCGCAATCGGAGGCAGTGCGACAGTCGACGGCGGAGTCGGTGCGGCGACCGCCCTGGGCTGGAAGTTTCTCACGGCTGATGGCCGGGAGGTCGGTTTGGGCGGCGGTCAACTGCTGCACATTGACAGGATTGTTCCACCGAAACATGCTGCTGATACAGCCGTGGAGGTTCTGTGTGACGTGGATAATCCGCTCTGCGGTGAGCATGGGGCGGCATGTGTATACGGCCCGCAGAAGGGCGCGACGCCGGAGATGGTGGCGACGCTCGATGCGGCTCTGGCACATCTGGCCGCGGTGGTCAAGAAGCAGATCGGTCGGGACATCGCCGAGCTGGCGGGCGCTGGCGCTGCCGGTGGACTGGCCGCCGGGGCGGTTGCCTTTATGAATGGCCGGCTGGTTTCGGGAGTTGAGACGGTCATGTTGCAGACTCACCTGGAGGAGACCCTTGCAGGAGCGGATTGGGTACTGACAGGGGAGGGCTGTTTCGATGCGCAGTCACTGCGAGGCAAAGTCGTGTCGGGCGTCATCCGCGTCGCGAAAGCCGCCTCACGGCAGAGCCCGACGAAACACCGGGTCAAAGTGGGTGTTCTTGCTGGACAAGTTCGCCTGTCGCCGGGAGAATATCATCAGGCCGGCGTCGATGCGGCGGTCTCGTGTCTGGAGGACGCCATGGATTTGGAGTATGCCATCACGCACGCTGCGTCATTGCTCGAACGTGCCACCCGTCGATTCGTACGTGAGCATCTCGTCATGCGACCACGATCTGACTGGCGATGACGAAGGTTCCTGGCCTACAAGGCGCGCTGTCTCCGAAGACGGTTGATGATGCCTATCCCCAAGACTGCAAGAACGACGGCGCTGGGCGCCGGAATGATTGGGTGACCATAGAGATCATGGATCTCTTCATTGGTCAGGGCCCGGCCATAGACCAGCACGTCATCCAAGGCGCCGTGGAAGTAGAACATACTGCCCGACTCGCGGTAAGACCCTAACGCGCCGGGGTTTCCCGAATAGGAGAGCCCGGAGCCGCTCCCATCGTACCACCCATCGACTTCCGTAGCGTCCCAATAGAGACGTATGTCGTTTATGGAGTTGAACACAACGGCAAAATGATGCCAGTCTCCCACAGTGGCGACCGCCTCATCGGATACCTTATTCCTACGATTCCATGACGCGGAGAACCCCTCGAAGATCCACCCACCTATCTGTCCCGAGGACCACACGGCGGTGGCGACCCCGTAGCGATATGAGCTGTTGTCGAGCCAGTCATTGCGAAAGACTAACTGGGTGCCGGCGAGGCTGTCAAGCTTGATCCAGGAGCAGACTGTGATCGGCAGAGGAGGTTTCACCCCGCTGCCAATGTTGATGTAGTCGCTGATGCCATCGAAGTAGTACGCGCTGTTGGGGTTTCCCAACCTGTCCTCAGTAAGAGTGGCGTCGTATACCACGCCATCATGCCCGTTACCGCTCGCATCATTCGCGTTCCCCTGGAATGACCACCATGCGATCAGTCCGTCCGTCGAAACGCCTTGCGCGTTTGGCCCGCTCAGGGAGATGACAAGGGCGATCACAACGCCTACACACTTCGTTTTTCCGCGTCCCATGGTCCTCCTCCGTTTCTTGATTTCTCAGCGCTCTGTGGGGCGACAATACCTGAGATAACGGACTCTCTTCTTCTGTGGCTCATTACCTCACCTACCCATCTTGCCCATACCAACTCTTGGCTGTCAACTTGAAAAATAGCAGTGCGCGGATATTCATTAAAAATACGTATTTGTACGTACGATCTCCGAGTTCATCCCCTTGTCCGATGGCTCCTCTGGACTCTCGCCTTCTCTCCAAGGCAAACGCATCTAAACTGTTCGATCCCCGTTTTCCGTTCGGAAACGCAGGTCGATGAATGTGGTCGGTGCCCAAAGCGTTGAAATGGTGACCACTTGACCGTCGTTTTCGCGACCAAGAAGGCCGGTTTGGATGAAGGCTTAGATGCGTACGCCCTTCTCGGAAAAGCATGGACATGTCACTCGAAGCTCGCGTACAATGAAGTCTCCTGGTGAGTCGTGGGTCCCCGCACGACCGCTTCTGGCCAACGAGGGCGCTCAATCCCTTGCTGCATACGAAGTTGGATGCTTTGGAAGGAGACATGCCCATGAATGAGACATCGCGAGAACAACGGAGCCGGAGGATCAATCGTCGGACATTTGTCAAAGCCGGGGTGGCGACGGCGATGACGGCGGCCTCCTGGTCGCGGGTTTATGGCGCCAACGAGCGGATCGGCATCGGAATGATCGGCATCGGCCTGATGGGGCGCATCCACACGCGCAACTTTACCAAGCAGCCCGATGTCTCCATGGTCGGCATCTGCGATGTATACGACCCTCGCGCGGATGTCGGGGCGGAAATCGCCGGCGGCAAAGTGATCAAGTGTCGCGACTTCCGCAAGCTGCTCGACAATAAGGACGTCGACGCCGTGGTGGTGGCTACGCCGGACCATTGGCACGCCATGATTACCATGCTTGCCTGCGCCGCGGGCAAGGACGTGTACGTAGAGAAGCCGCTGACGCTGTTCGTGCGCGAAGGGCGATGGATGATCGATGTGGCGAAACGCTACAAGCGCGTGGTGCAGGTCGGCGTGCAGAATCGCTCGGGGCCGAACTTCGTCCGTGCCCGGGAGTTCGTTCAGCAGGGCAAGCTGGGCCAGATTGTCGCCGTGCAGGATACCTACTGCCGTAACCTCATGCCTGGCTTCGGTAATCCGCCGGACCAGGACCCGCCCAAGGAACTGGACTGGGACATGTGGCTGGGTCCGGCCCCCAAGCGTGCGTACAACCCCAATCGCGGCATCTATCACTTCCGCTGGATCTGGGACTACGCCGGCGGGCAGATGACCAACCTCGGCCAGCACTCGCTCGACATCGTGCAATGGTTCACGGGCGCCAACGCGCCAAAATCCATCTACAGCACCGGCGGGCGGACCTATCTGAAGGACAACATGGAAACTCCGGACAACCAGGACGTGCTCATCGATTACCCCGGCTTCACGGGTATCTGCGTGTACCGCGAGGCTACGGCCGGACGCGAGGGCCTGGGCATGGGCGGCGTCATGTTCTACGGGACCCGCGGCATGATGTCGGTCGGCCGCAGCGGCTACGAAGTTTTCCCCGACCGCAGGGTCAATCCTTTCAACCAGATGGCCAATATTCTTGGCGGCCATCCCGTGGGCGGGCCGCAGCCGACGCCGGAGCCCAAAGACCAGTTCTGGACGGAAAAAGTAAAGGACACGAGCGGCGACGGCGCGAAGGACTACATCGCGCACGCGAGAAACTTCCTCGAATGCATTCGTTCCCGTCAACAGCCCATCGCCGATATCGAGAGCGCACACGCGGTGGTGACGACGTGCCATCTGGCCAATATCTCACTGCGGGTCGGACGCAAAATCGTGTGGGATGCGGAGAAGGAGCAGATCGTCGGCGACCCGCAGGCCAACGAGATGCTGACTCGCCCGTACCGCACTCCGTGGGATAAGGAACTGCGCAATCTGAAGGTGACATGAGCCATGTACAGTCGCAGGGAAGCATTGTTGTCAATCACCGGCGCCGCAGCCGCCATGGCGCTTGCCAAGCCCATCTGGGCGCAGGCATCTCCCGAATCGAAGAGCAGCCGGCTGGGAATCTGTAGTGACTCCTACGCTCTTCGATTCCGCGCGAACAAAGACGGCGGCCAGGATAAGGAACGGTTTACAGAGCCGCTGGAGTTTCTGGATCATTGCCATCGTCTTGGCGCCGGCGGCATCCAGATGACCGTCGGGAGACGGGGTGAGAGTTACGCCGTGGGACTTCGACGGCAGGCGGAGACGTACGGAATGTTCGTCGAAGCATCCATCGGACTGCCCAAAGACCAATCCGATCTGGAGCGGTTTGGGGCGGATGTGGCAATGGCTGAGAACTCGGGTGCCAAGGTCATCCGCGTGCTCTTCCCCAGCCGGGCCTCAGGCCGGCGGTACGAGGCGTTCAACAGCGCGGCGGAATTCCACGAAGTATGCGAGCAGGGCCGCCGGATGCTGGAACTGGCTGAGCCTGTCGCCGCTCGGCACAAGATCCGCCTGGCCCTGGAGAACCACAAGGATCAGCGCGTCCCCGAGATGCTGGAGACTCTCAAACGGGTCAGCAGCGAATACGTCGGTGTCTGCGTCGATACAGGCAATAACATCGCCCTGCTGGAGGACCCGATGGAGGTGATCGAGACGTGGGCCCCGTGGGCGTTTGCCGCGCATCTGAAGGACATGGCCGTTCAGGAATGCGAGGATGGGTTCCTGCTGGCGGAAGTGCCGCTGGGCGAGGGGATACTCGATCTGCCCAAGGTCGTCCAGACGCTTCGCTCGCGTCATCCGGAGGTGCACTTCAGCCTGGAGATGATGACGCGTGACCCGCTGAAGGTGCCGTGCCTGACGGACAAGTATTGGGCAGTCATGGCGGATGTCCCCGGGCGAGACCTGGCGCGGACCTTGAGGCTGGTGCGGGCCCGCGGCCGCAAGGAGGCGCTACCGCGGATCAGCCAGTTGCCACTGTCGGAACAGTTCGCGGCGGAGGAGGAGAACGTGCGAAAATGCCTCGCGTACGCGCACGAGCACCTTGACCTGTGATTGGCAGCCGCCCGCAAGATCACTAATGGATGGGGGTCGGCCGCTGACCGGCTCGCCGCTGTGACTCGCGCGGCGGCAGAGCATTGGGATCGATCTGACGTATGTCCGGGGGCATTCCAGGCACTTTTTCATCGTAACGGCGGATGTGCGCGAAGTAGACTGACTTGTTCTTGTCGTACATGAGTTTGCCGTTGACGAATGTCAGCTCGACGAACGTGTCATAGTGAAACGGATGGCCGCCCAGGACGATGATGTCGGCATCCTTGCCCTCCTGAATACTGCCGACGCGGTCGTCGACGCCGAGAATCTGTGCGGCGGTGATCGTGATCGCCTCCAGGGCGGTCTGCTCGTCGAGGCCTCCGCTGACGGCGGCCGCTGCGTCCATGGGCAGGGTCATCAAATCCCGTCCGGCGAAACCGCCCATAGTCATGTAAAAGTGCGAGACCGCCGGGATGATGGCGAATTTCACCCCCGCTTTCTTCAGGATTGCGGCGTTCTCGACGTTTGAGCCGGAGGGCTGCGAGATATCTTCGTTCGGCCGTTGTTTCTCCCGGGGGCTCAGGATCACGGCCACGTCCCTTGCGGCAATCGCATCGGCGACCGTCCACGCTTCCGTGCCACCCTCGATCACCAGTCGGAACGGAAATTCATCCACCAGCTCCAGTGCTTTCATAATCTCGCCGGCCTTGTCAGCGCTCAGACGGGCCGGCATCTCGCGTCGCAGCAGACGGAGGTAGGAATCGATGTCGCCAGGCTTTCGGGGCGCCTCAAGCTTTTCATTCTTGGCCTTGGCCTTCTCATAATCTGCGAGCTTCCGCAGGTACTCCTTCGCCTGACGCATTTTCAGGATGAAATTGGTCCTGTCCATCCATCGATAGCTGGCGATGTTGAGGTTCTCGGCGGCCGGCTCCTTGAGCAGCATGTTGTCCATGTCGCCGTACGTGGGTTTGATGACGGCAGTTGCCCCGCCGACAGACTCGCCGGGGGAGCCGCGTCCGGTCACGAAGATCGACGTGACGCCTGATGCGAGGGCCATCGAGACGCTGTAGTTGAATGGATCGAGCGAGTCGGCGATCTTATCGGTGGAAGGAGCGGCCCCCATGGTCGCGGCGGCGACGAGGCCCGGCATGACGACCTTGCCTCGAACGTCGACGACGTTCGCATCCTTCGGGATATCCAGCCCCTGCCCGATCCGCACGATTTTCCCGTCCTTGATGAGAATCGTGCCGTTGATGACGATCCCGCTGGTGATCGTGTAGATATCGCCGCCTTTGATAGCGGTGAGCTTCTCCTGGCCGCACAAAGGCGAGGCGACGCACAGCATAAGGGCGATCAACGACACGATCGTGGCCCAGATGCGAAGGCGTGGGCCGGTCATCCATCGCGTTCGATTATGATCTGTCATTGGGACTTCTCCCAGGGATTCTCGTAAACGATCTTACCCTCGACCATGATCTTCTGGATCGTGGTCGTGGCGTCGAGCACGTCGCCGTCGAGGATCAGCATGTTGGCGTCTTTGCCTTTCTCCAGGCTTCCCAGGCGGTAGTCAAGGCCGAGGGCTTCGGCGGGATAAATGGTCATGGCCTTCTTGGCGATCTGGCCGTCGAGCCCGCACTTGACCAACTCGGCGATCTCCCGCCGGAAATCCTCGAGGCCTTCCACGCCGCCCGACCCAGGCACACAGGCGACCTGAACGCCCGCCCTGGCCAGTTGATCGGCCTCATTGATGCGAGTCCGCGTGAACTGCTCGAATTCGATGGACGCCGGCAGCACGACCGGGACCTTCTCCTTGGCCAGCCGCTCGGCAATGCGGTAATTCTCGTAGCCCAGCACGAGCACGAGTTTCATCTTGTCACGCTCCTTGAGCAGATCGAGCAGGTGAATCGTCTCGGCGGGCCGGGCGCAGGAGATGAAGGTCGGAATCTTGCCCTGCAGGGCCCGGATCATGGCCGCGACATCCGGATCGTCGGAGGTGTCCTTGTTCTTCGCGGATTCCAGGGCCTTCCTGATGATGTCCTTGATCCTGCCGGCGGCCCGGAACTCGATCCATATCATGCCGCTTTCCGCGAGGAGCATTTCCTCTCGCGACTGACCCGATGGCCTGATGACTGCGCCCTGGCCCGCGACGCCCTGGCCCCTCGGGATCAGGCCGAGCGTAGTGAAGCCGGCCTGGAGGGCCCGCTGGTAGTCATGCTGGTAGGGGTACAACTCGTCGGCCACGCGGTAGCGAGCGTGGGACGCGGGGCCTCCACGCTGCCCTGAAGAAAGGCCGATATCGGAGATGGGACCGACGAGGCCAGGGAAAATGATTCGATTGGCTGCATCGATGATCTCCGCGGTGCCTGGGACAGCCACATTGGTCCCGATGTCGCTGATCTTCGTGCCGCGGATTAGGATCACGCCGTTCTGGATCACGCCGCTGGTGACCGTATCGATGCGGTCCGCTTTGATCGCGACCACTCGTTCCGCCGGCGCTGCGATGGGGGCCGAACTGGCGCCTGCATAAGCACGCCCCTGCGGCCCGGGTGGTTCGCTCCATGCAAGCGCGGCCAGGATGCCCGCCCATGCGAGCAAGACTGTCTTTCTGCTGTTGCCCCTCATGACTGCGATTCCTTCTGCCTGGTTGGCGAGCTTTTGTCGGCGACGAGGTTGGCCCCATGCCGCTGGTAGGCGATCCTGCCGTTGACAAGAACGAGGTCCACCGGGGAGGTGACGTCGAGGTGTGTCCCCTTCTTGATGACGATGTCGGCGTCTTTGCCGACCTCCAGGGAGCCGACGCGATCGTCGATGCCCAGGGCCCGGGCGGGATTGATCGTGAGTGCCTTCATGATCGTCAGGTCATCAACGCCGAGGCGCGCCGCCATAGACCCCTGGAAGCACAGTTCCTCCTGCGGAGCGATAAAGGACGACCATCCGACGGAATCGGTATTGATCGACATTTCATCCACGCCGCGATTACAGTACTCGGCCACGATGCCATGTACCTTTCCATCGTATTCGGCGCCCCAGGTGTGATCGACCAGACGCGGGCCCACGCTGAGGCTGACATTGTCCCGCTTGGCGGCCTCGTGCCCGATGGTGTACCCGCCGCCTTCGCCGTGGGTGACGATGATCTTCAGCTTGTTCTCGTCGCCGAAAATGCGAATGGCCTGCATGACGCCCCAGCCTTCGCACGTATGAATGATGGTGGGGATTTTGCCCTCGAAAGCCTGCCGCATATTCTCCAGCTCCGGTTTGAGCTGCGGCTTCGGCTTGTTCTTATCCTGCTCGTAGGCTTGCCAGGCTGCCGTGTATTCCCTGGCCTGTTTGAGCATATATCGCACCATCCACGACATGGCCATCCGCGTCCTGCCGAGATCGCCGCCGTCGCGCTCGGGGTTGTAGGCGTTGGCAATCTTCATGGCCCCCAGCTTGCGGACGATCCGCTCTTCCGGGGTCGCGCCGGCGGTCTTGAGAATCACTGTGAAGCCGGCGATATTGGTTCCGCTGCCGGGCATGGTGTGAATGGTCGTGACGCCGCCGGTGATGGCTTTCTTGACAGCGATGTCCTCCGGGTCGATGCAGTCCGAGATGCACAGCTCGGGGTTGAGCGACACGACCATGTCGTTGAAGCCGCCCTCGGTGCCGATGTGCGTGTGGGATTCAACGATGCCGGGCATCGCCCAGCGGTCGGAGGCGTCAATCACCGTGTAACCTTGCGGCACATTCGCGTCGGTCGGACGGATCGCTTCGATCTTGCCTCCGCTGACCAGGATGAGGCCGTGGTTGATCACCTCCACGGCCCGGCTGTCGCCGGCGACAGGCTTCGGCTTCATCGTGACGATTTTGCCAGCCTTGATGGCATATTTCGGAGGAGTAGCCTGTTGCCCAGCGGGTACAGCACCGCCGGCCCCGTCGGCACGCGCCGCGGGCACGACGCAACACGTCCACGCAAATGCGCAAACGGCGCCCGCCAGGCAGGTCGCCCTCATTCGCCGTATGTATCGCATGACTATCTCCCCTCAACTCACCTAATTCTCAAAGGAGACCTTTCCGTTGACGATCACCTTTTCCACTTGCGTGGTGAAATCGAACGGTTCGCCGGAAAGGACGACGAGGTCGGCATCCTTGCCTGCATCGATACTTCCGACCCGGTCGTCCACGTTGAGCATCTGGGCCGGATAGCTGGTCACCGCCCGGAAGGCCTTGTCGGGGTCCATGCCGTAGCGGACGGCGTACGCGGCATTGACGGGCAGATACTGCGTTCCGGATGTCGCACTCGTATGGAACGCCACGCGAAGTCCGCTGCGGGCGAGGAGGTCCGCGTTGTTCACCGGTTTTCCCTTCTCATACTGTATGATCTCCGGGCCGATGGCCACGTCGGCGCGGTATTCCTTCAATTCCTGCGTGACCCGGAAGCTGTCCTCGCCGCCAAGGATGATGAGGTCCAGGCCGTACTCGTCCCGGAAGACTTGCAGGGCGCTTCGGATTTCGTCGGCGCGTCCGGCCTGCACCATCGCGGGCATCTTGCGTTTGAACAGGCCGCGAAGCAGTTCGAGGTTCACATCACGGCCGGGACGCTCAGGCTCCTTCAGATCCGTGTCCTTGGCCGTAGCCTTGCGATGTTCGTATTCCTGGTGGTCGCGATCATAGTCATCCCATTTCTGCGCGTATTCCCTGGCCCGCTTGAGCAGATCGCGGGTCTGCCAGACCCGGCCCAGGCGCTCGCCGTCTGACAGGGAGAACTTCACGGCCGCGTACTCCTTGACAAGCCGGTCCTCAACGGTGTTGCCGGCGGTCTTGAGCAGAGCCGCGTTCCCGCTGACCAGTCCCGCCGTGGCCGGCGCCAACAGCACGCTTGTCACGCCGCGGCGCATCACCTCGCGATACGCGTCGTCGCCGGGGGCAATCGCGTTGACGATGCTGACGAGATTCAGTCTCTCCGAGTTCGGGCTGCTGGTAGCGGGGCTCGGATCCATACGGGCTGGCTCGCTCTCCCAGTGCAGGCCCAGATGCGAGTGGATGTCGATCATGCCAGGAATCACCACGCTCTTGCTCGCATCGACCACCGTCACTCCCTGCGGGACGTCTTTCATCGGCCCGACGTAGGCGATCTTGGCATCCTTGATGAGGATCAGTCCGTTGTCAACCTGCCCATGACTGGCGGTAAGAATCTTGCCCGCCCGCACGGCGAGCGTCGGTTGCCCCGACGCCTGCTGGGCGCCGTCGGTGGGCCGCTGGTAGACGGTCCGGCCGTTGATGATCGTCCGAGCTACGACCGCGCGAAGGGTGAAGGGCTGGTCGGTCAGGATCACCAGGTCGGCGTCCTTGCCTTTATCGATGCTGCCGACCCGGTCGGCCACGCCGAGGATTTCGGCGGGAGTCATGGTGATTGCTCTGAGCGCCTGGTCTACCGCGAGGCCCTGGCTGACCGCGTAGCCGGCGGCAAACTGAAGATCGCCGACTGACTCGTCGGCCGCCGAGGAGATGGCAAATTTGATAGCAGCCTTGGCCAGGGCAGCGGGACCGGTGGAATCGATCCGACCGAGCGCGATCTCACGTGCGTAATCCCTCGTATCCGCCCGGCCCGGCTGCAAGACGCTGCTGAGGACGACCGGCGCCTGGCTGCCTGCGATCTGCTCGACGGCCCGGTACGCTTCCGTCGCACCTTCGATGACCAGGTTCAGGTTGAATTCCCTGGCCAGCGAGATTGCGTTGCGGATGTCCTGGACGTTACGGCAGTTGACACGCACGGGGATCTTCCGATCGAGTGCCTGGATCAGCACCGCCGTGTTCGGATCAATCTGCTCGGGCGGTTTCTGCTTGTCCAATTTTGCCCGTGCGAAGATCGTGCGAAGCACCGCCGTCTGGGCCATTCGCGTGGTGGGAAGCTGCTTCTGCTCAGGCGGCAGAGGCTTATTCGGCTCCGGGGGCAACGGGGGCGAGAAAACCCCCGGCGGGTTCTTCGACAGTTCCCCAAGGGTGATCCGGAGGCCGGCGGACTCGCTGAGGCATCGCTCAGCAATGGATGGACCGGCGAGCTTGACCACGGCGCCGAGCCCGCCGACGAGCCGCCTCTGGCCGGGCGACACGTACACCGTCGTTATGCCGCCGGCCAGGATCCTTCGATATTCGCCGAAGAAGTCAAACGCGTCCTTCGCCTTGATATCCGGCGTGACGGTCCGCTCATCGTCCGCCTGCTCCGCCAGCGTCGTCAATGAGTCGATGAGCCCCGGAATAACCACCTTGTCGGAGGCGTCAATGACCTCCGCACCTTCGGGAATCGCAACGCCCTGGCCGACCGCCTCGATTTTGCCGTTGCGAATCACGATGACGCCGCCGGCAATAGGAGCCGCGGAAACCGGCAGAATAGTGCCGGCCTTGATGGCGACGATCGAATCCTTCTGTGCCTCGCCCAGGGCAGCAGACGCCGCGGCCACAAGTGCCGCAATCACCGCGGCCCCGATGATTCGACGGGACATCTCATGTTTCGAGCTTGCAGTCATGGTTTGTGCTTACCCTTCATGTCCATGGGGTATTCGCCGGCGCCGCCTTTTCAATCCGTGTTCTCATGCTCGGGTTTCTCTCTGGGTTTCTCAAGCAGCTTCTTGAGCCTCTCGTCCTTGTCCTTCTCGTACACGATCTCGCCGGCGCGCATGACTTTGTCGACCCATGTCTGGGCATCGAGCGGATCGCCGGTCAGGAAGATCAGGTTGGCCTCTTTGTCTTTCTCGATGCTCCCGAAGCGATCGTCGATCCCGATGAACTGCGCCGGGTAGAGCGTGATCGACTTCAGGGCTTCATCACGGTTCATGCCATGCTTGACGGCAGTCGCGGCCTGATACCACAGATATCGCCGGCCGTAGCTCGACGTGTCCGTCTGCAGGGCGAACTTGACCCCGGCCCTGTTGAAGATCTGCGGAACGACCTTCATCTCCTCCTCATTCTTCTCTTCATTGGTGTGCCAGACCACCAACTGCGGGTCGAGGATCACGGGCAGCTTCTTCTCGGCGATGAGCGGAGCAGCTTTGTAGCAGTCGGGGCTCAGGACCAGAACCGCCTGAAGCTTGTACGTCTCGATGATCTCAATGGCCTTCGGGACATCGGCGGCAACGGCACAGTAGATGAACGCCTTGAGTTTGCCGTCGAGCAGATCGACCATGGACTGCTTGCGAGGATCGAATTCCTCGTCGAAGGGCTTCTTGTCCTTCTCGGCATCCTTCTTTCGCTGGTCGTACTTCTCACGATACTCCTTCAGGTCGTCCATGTATCGGCGGAAGCGCTGCATGTGGCCCATGCGGCTGGTGCTCTGTATCGGCGCCAGCGAGATTTTCAATCCGACGTAGCGTTTGACCAGCATATCCTCGACGGTGCGGCCGTGCGGTGTCACGACCGTGCCCGTTCCGCCGAGCAGAGTGTAGTTGCCGGGCAGCACAAGCATCGCGACGACTCCGTCCCGCAGTGAGTCTTCGTAGAAAGGACTCGGCGGGTCAATCGAATCGAATGTGGAGAGGAACGGCACTTCGGGCAGGTTCTCGTTGGGCGTGTCCAGTCCGTCGGAGGTGTGCGCCAGGACGAATCCGGGCATTATCACCTTATCCTTGGCCTCGATGACGAAGGCATCCCATGGGACGGTCACGTCGTTTTGTTTCCCGATCGCCTTGACAATTCCGTCGTCGATGAGAATCGTGCCGTCCTTGATCTCGGCCCCGGTGATCGGGATGATCCTGCCGGCCTGAATTGCGATCTTCTTGCGGACCGGTCCGCCATAAGCGAGACAAGGCGGAACCACGAGGGCCAGAAGGGCACAAAGAAGGAGGCACGCCCATGTGTCGAAGGCGTCTCGCCTTCGGATCGCGGGCTGGAAGCCCGCGACACGGAGTGCCATAGACGAACGGAATTTCATAACAGCTCTCCTTTTATTGTTCAGCCTGATAGACGGTCCGGCCGTTCACGAGGACGCGCTGCACGCGGGAGGTGCTGGCCAGAGGCTCGCCGCTGAGGATGAGGATGTCGGCATCCTTGCCTTCCGCCAGAGTGCCCACGCGGTCGGCGACGCCGAGCAGCTCGGCGGGCGTCACGGTGATCGCCTTGATCGCCAGGTCCGCCGGCATGCCGTGCCGCACGGCGAATGTCGCGACAGTCAGCAGGTCCGCCGCGTCAGGATCCGCCCCGCAACTGAGCACCACTTTGACACCGGCCTTGGCGAGAATGCCCGCATTGTTCCAATTGCATTCCCGGCCCTCGGAGTACTGGTTGAACGTGTGGGGGTAATAGTAGAACGGCCCAAGCACGACCGTCGTCTGTTTGGACGCGATCAACTCCGGAACCTTGTACCCTTCGGTGCACTCGTCGAGGATGATCTTCAGCCCGTATTCGTCGGCGATGCGGAATGCCGTGCGGATGTCGATAGCTCTGCGGGCGGCCATCCGGATGGGGATTCCGCCTTTCAGTGCGGTCACGAGCACCTCCATCGCGGGGTTGGGCTGCTTGTGGGCCTCGGCGTATTTCTGGGCGTCGAAGAAGCTTTTGCGAAGCATCCATGCGACAGCCATCGTTGTCCCGGGACGGCGGTAGTAGAAGTTTGTCGGAGGGCTGTTCCACGGGATGTCGTTGCCGTAGGTGGAATCCGAGCCCATCGTGATGTGCAGGGCGGCGTCATCTTTGACGATCATCTCGGTGGCCGTCTTGCCCACCGGCTTGAGCACGGCCCCCAGGCCGGAAATGATGTTCTCCCCGCCCGGCGAGACATAGAGAGTCGTGACCCCGCTTTGCAGGTTGTGCTTGAGCAGCTTGCTCTTCGGATCGATGGCCAGCGAGACGTGAAACGCCGGCGTCATCTCGTCCGATTGCTCGTTGAGCTCTCCCCGGATCGGGCGGACTCCCCGGGCATCGACCAGCCCCGGCATGGCGACGCCGGAGGCCGCATCGATGACCGTGGCGCCTTCCGGGATCGTGACGTTCGGTCCGATGCCGGCGATCTTGCCGCCTTTGATCAGGATGACGCCCTTGTCGATGGGCTCTCCCGAGACCGGCAGCACCTTGCCGGCCTTGATGGCGACGACCTGGTCCTGGGCCGCGGCGGAAGCAGCCACAGCCGATATCAGCAGGAGAATCAGCAACACGCGATGGATTCTCACGTTCGTTCCCTTTGATAGACAACTTTGCCGTCAATGATCACGGTTTCCACCCGCGAAGAGGCGTCGAGCGGGTCGGCATCAAAAATGACGAGATCGGCATCACGGCCCTTCTGGATGCTGCCTAGCCGGTCCGCTACGCCGAGAATCTCGGCGGCGTTGAGCGTCAGGGCTTTCATCGCTTCGTCACGGCTCAAGCCGTACCGCACCGCGAGAATCGCTGAGGTCCTGATGTCCGCGGCGCACGTTCTGGGCGAGCATGAAGAGAAGGCGAGCTTCACTCCCGCGCCAGCGAGCTTGGCAGGTCGCTTGAGGTCTTTGTCCTTGCTGTACAGAAGCAGGGGACCGTAAATGACGGGGACCTTCTGCTGGACGAGCGTCTCGACGACTTCGTCGGCCTGATCGCCACCGGTGATCACCGCCTGCAAGTTGTACTGGCTGATCAAGTTCGTCGCCGCGCTGACCTCGTCCACGGTCTGCGCCTGGACATATGCGGGAATCGCACGCTGAACGAGGCGACTGAGGACCTCGGTGGAAGGATCGAATTTGGCGGCAGTGTACGACTTGGCACTGTCGAGCCGCTCCCTGAGCATGGTAATCAGGCCCGGCATCGAGGTCGGCTTGCGATCATGCATCAGGACATCACCGGCCACGGAGAGCTTCACGCCAGCGGTCTGCCGGAGGAGCCAGCGGTCCGGACTGCCGCCTGACAGCTTCACAATAGCGGTCTGGCCTCCGACGGGATTGCGAGAGCCCGGCGCCAGCATGGCTGTCGTGACGCCGCAGCGCACCGCCTTGGCTAAGGCATCTGCCGTCGGATCGAAAGCGTCGATGACCTGCATCTCGGCCGCAATGGGTTGCACGGTCTCATCGATCTCGCTCAATGCGTCCAGCGACAGGCCAAGATGGCTGTGGGCATCGATGAAACCAGGAACCACGGTCTGCTTGCTCGCGTCGATGACCTGTGCGTCGCCAGGGACCTGCAGGTCCTTGCCCACGTCCTCGATCTTGCCGCCGCGCACGAGGACAATGCCATTCTCTATTATGCCGCCCGCGACAGTGACGATCCGGCCGGCGCGGATGGCTATCACCTGTCCGCCGTCAGCAGCCCAGGCGGATGCCGGCGGCAGCATGGGCGAAATCAGGAGCAGTACGAGTATCCTCTTCACGGCGAGGGTTTCCTTTCATAAACGACTTTGCCTTCGATCAGGACCGTCACGACCTGGCTGGCGGTGTCGAATGGAGGGCCTGTCATAACGACGATGTCGGCGTCTTTGCCTGCATCCAGGCTGCCGATGCGGTCGGCAACGCCCAGGATTTCCGCCGGCGTCAACGTGACGGCCCGCAGGGCCGCATCTTTGTCCATCCCGTTGGCGACAGCAAGGCCGGCGGCCGTCACGATGAACTTGGAGCTCAGGCCGTCGCGCCCGCCGACGCCGATCGCCGTCTGTACCCCTTTGGCTGACAGAATCCCGGCGTTCCGCGGATCGTGATTGCGATACTCGACCTGGGGAACCTCGGCAAACGACGTGGATACAGGTCCGGCGATCACCGGCACCTTGCGGCGGGCGATCTCCTCCGCCACCAGGTACCCTTCCGTGCACTCGTCCAGGATCAACGAGAACTGAAACTCCTCCGCCAGGCGCAGCGCGTTGAGAATGTCCTGCATCCGGTGGGCAGTGATCTCCAGAGGAATCTTCCTGTCGAGCACTTTGCCGAGGATCTCGTGCGCAGGATCGGTGGCCGGCTTGTCGGGCCGTTTGAGGTCCTGGGGCTTCTTCTCTTTCGCGGCGATGTCTTCCTTTTTTCCCTCTTTTTTATCTTCTTTGCCCGTCTCGCCCTTCTTCTTCTCGTATTCCGCGAGGTCCTGCTCGTAGCGTCGTTTTCGCTGCATGTAGGCCTGCGTCTCGATGAGCGTCTCTCGCAGGTCGGCGTAGTCATTGAGTCTGGCGAGCGAGGACGACTGGTTGTTCAAGGAGACGCCGAGATTTGCCTTGACGGCCGCATCGGCTTTGAGAACCAGCTTCGCCGGTGTCCTGGCGCCGTTGAGACGCAAGACGGCTCCCCGGCCCGCAATGCCGCTCTTGGCAGGCGGGGCGACATACACCGCTGTGACGCCCTGGGCAAGCACTTCCTCCCATCCTTCGATGAACGGGTCCAGGCCGTCTGTGACGTTCCAATCCGGTTCTCCCTGGAGCAGCCGCGGCTCGCCATCGACCATGTACAGGCAGGATTGCGCATCCATGAACCCGGGCAGGATGAACTTGCCCCTGGCATCGATCTCGCGTGCGCCGCCAGGCACCACCACGTCCGCACCGACCGCCAGAATCTTGCCGTTCTCGATCAGCACTGTGCCATTAGAGATGGGGTTGCTACTGACGGGAAGGATAGTCCCTCCGCGAATGGCGATCCGCTCTGCGCCGGCACTTGCGGCCAACAGAGGAAAGAGGAGGAAGATTCCACCGAGACATACGCTTTTCACTTCGGTCATTCGTGGTCTCCCTGCAAAGAATCCAATACACTTTTTAGCATGAGGAAGGCCCGGTCGTCAAGTCGGAAACCCTCGAAAATGTCACCGGCGGGGAAACCGCGTTATGGGACTATGGACACGGTGGAGCTGCTCGTGGCATCATGTCGCCACACCTGCACCCCTGAGATCTCGGCCCTGGAATCCCTGTAATCCTTCGCACATCGCGTGACGTGGTCCGTACAGATGATAGAAGCCTCACATAAAGGAGATTCGTTATCGAAGGCTAAAGGCTCTCGTGAGCCGTCGGGCGCGCCGGTCCCCGGGGAGGGGGATGGCGAGCCCGCGACATCTTCACTTTCTTTCACTACCCCGGCAGAACCCATCCACTGGCCGGGGTGCACCGATATCCCCGGCGCCATGAACTCTCTCGATGCGGCTCATGCCCGGCTGGCCCGGTGACTTCTATGCCGGTTGGCCGGGCAGGGGGATCGTGTTCTCCTTGGGGATTTCCACCGTGCCCTTCTCAAAGTCCTCGGCCGTCGGCTTCAAGGTCAGGTTGTAGAACTTCGGGTTGGCGTTGGGGTCGGTCATGATTTCCTTCCAGGAAACCTGCTGGCCGGTGTAGGCGGAGATGCGGCCCATGACGGCCGTGGCGCTGGACTCGGCGACCGCCTTCGCCTGGTTGACCGGCCGGCCCTTACTCACGTAATAGAGCGTGTCGATCTGCTCCTGATGGTGGCTGCTCGGCCCGCGCGGCAGATCAGCAGGGATTGGGGACTGCTGGCACTTGGGCAGGTCGCTGCCGTTAGTGTGACCCTTCTCATAGACGAAGTCGTGTCCGGTCCAGTTCCAACAGCCGTTGATCTGACGGCACATGGAATGGATGTGGACACCGTCGCCGTAGTCGTAGTCCACGCTGAAGAAATCGTACATGTCACCCGCATTGCGCCGGCCCCGCCCACCAAATCCGACCGCGCTGACCGGGGGCCCCCCGCAGAACCAGTTCGCGATGTCAACATTGTGGACGTGCTGCTCGACGAGATGATCGCCCGACAGCGAGATCCAATTCTGCCACGTCCGCACGAGGTCGTCGCCCGTCTTCGGATTGATGGGGTGGGTCCAGAACATGCTGGCGATGCAGAAGCCGATACGCCCAGCATACAGCTTGCCGAGCGCCATCTCGACCGCCACTGCCTGGTGCGTCTTGATGAAGTCCCAGTCGTGGCGCATCTCCGTGCCGGCGGTGACCACAAGGCCCTTCTTCTCGGCCTCCGCCGCGGCGGCGATGACCCTGCGGCATCCGGGCGGGTCCACCGCGACCGGCTTCTCGATGAAGACGTTCTTGCCGGCCTGGACCGCCGCCTCGAGGTGCAGCGGGCGGAAGAGCGGGGCCTCCGCCATCAAAACGGTTTCCACGTCGGTCGCCAACAGGTCATGATAGCCCGCCGGACCGCCGAAGCATCGCTCGGGCGGGACATTCAGGTCCTTGCCCGCCTGCAGGGCCCGCTCCTTGAAATAGTCGGCGACAGCAACGAATTGGACGTTGAGGCTGAGGATTTTGGCGGCTTCGAGCGCATCGGCGGCCGCGCCCCGTCCCCGTCCTCCGCAACCGATCAGTCCCAGCTTGAACGTCCTGCCCTGTCCCTTGGCCGTGGCGCCGAGAATCAGCGGCGCCCCGAGCGCCAAGCCCGTCCCCATCGTCCTCTGCACGAAGTCACGTCGCGACAATTTCCCTGATTTCTCCATGAGACTGCTCCTTAAAGCCGTTCTAACCTCCGGGTCCTGCAACAACAGCGCGGGGATGTCGATGAGGCGGCGCATCCGCCTGTCGTCCAAGACGCTGCTCGCACGATTGTAATCTCAACCGAGCTCCATTCAAAGGCAAAAGCCCACGGCCGCACACCGGGGCTGAGGGTTTGCACTTGACCCATCTGCTGTCTCCAGTATAGTGGGACCATCGTAATGACGAGAGTATTAATCCATTTGAAAGGAGCCTGCAGTGAGAATCGAGAAACGTGATGTCTTGTCGTGCCTCCTGGTCCTTTTCCTGTCGATCGCCTTTGGGTGCAGTAAGAAGGGTGATAAGGCACCTCCTGCGAGCGCACCGGGAGCCGCGGTCGGGGCGGTGACCGTTGACACACAGAAGCCCATTCCCGAGGTCCAGGCCCAGGCGGATACCATGTCGGTCGATAGCCTACGGGCCACGGCGCTCAAGTACAAAGAAGCGATCCTCGCCAAGCAAGGCGAGATCGAGAAACTGGGGGCTAAGCTCAAGGATATCCCGATCGCCGATGCCCTGGGGCAACAGGCCAAGGAACTCAAGACCGACGTCCAGAATCTGCAGACGTCTGTGAAGGCCCTGAAGGATCGCTTCCAGGTGTACTACGATACTCTCAAGAAGAAGGGCGGCGACCTGTCCGGGCTGACCCTATAGACACTATTTGGCCCGCCCGGCTCGGGCTCGTTATTGCGGATGGCGACGTCTGGGCTCGCTCTCAGATGGGACAGGCCCCGGCGCCTCCGGGGCAAACGCCTACAAGAATTCAGCAGAACCCTCGTTCTCACGTCCCGACCACCGGCTACACTAGACCGTGATTCGGCGGTACGTCGATTGCACGGCAACGGAAAGGAGTGAGAGCCATGGATGATGTGGTCAGGATCTTCGGGTTTGCGGGCAGTCTGCGAAAAGGCTCATATAACAAGGCCCTGCTGCGCGCCGCTCTGGAACTTGTGCCCGATGATGCGGAGTTGGAGACATTTGACCTGGAGGGGATTCCACCGTTCAACCAGGACTCGGATAGGGACCCGCCGGAGCGAGTAAGAGAATTCAAGTCGAAGATCCAAGGGGCGGACGCCCTTCTCATCGTCACGCCGGAGTACAACTACTCCATCCCCGGCGTGCTCAAGAATGCGATCGACTGGGCCAGCCGGCCCTATGCAGAGAACGCATTCGACGGCAAGCTGGTCGCTTTCATGGGGGCCTCCACCGGAATGACGGGGACCGCCAGGGCACAATATGACCTGCGACGCTCCTGCGTGTTCCTGAACATGTACGCGCTGAACCGGCCGGAAGTGATGGTCCCGTATTGCGAGGACAAGATCGACCAGGCCGGCCGGGTGACCGACATACACACGCGGGAGAAGATCAGGGCGTTGCTCGATGCGCTGGTCGCGTGGACCCGGAGGCTCAGAGTGCCGCAGTACGCCGAGCAGGCCGCCTATTGAGAGCCTGATACCCGGCAAATCCCATAGCCGGTCCGCTGTCCCCTGACAGGACGCACCCGGAGGCTCAGTCGGGCCATGTTTGTCTTGCGTTTCGACAGTCGCGACGTGATAATGGGGCCTATCTTGCGTGCGGCCTCGGGCCGGTGTAGTCGCGATCGATTGCAGACAAAGAAAGGGGTGCCCATGAACCCGCGATCTGAGCGTCAAGATCATTCCACTTCCCGTCGGGATTTCCTCAAGCAGACTTCCGGCGCGTTAGCCGGAGCGGCATTGGCGAGTGCGATCAACGTGCGGGCGCACGCCGGCGAGCAGAACACGATCAAGGTCGCCCTGGTCGGTTGCGGCGGACGTGGAACCGGTGCGGCGACCAACGCACTATCGACCCAGGGTCCGACGCAGCTTGTCGCCATGGCCGACGCATTCGACGACCGGCTGCAGGCCAGCCTGAAAAGCCTGGCGGGACAATTCGGCAAGCAGGTGGACGTGCCGAAGGATCGGCAATTCGTCGGGCTTGAGGGGTTCACCAAGGCCATCGACGTCGTGGCGCCGGGCGGGGTCGCGCTGCTGGCCACACCGCCGGCGTTTCGGCCGATTCACGTCGAGTACGCGGTGGCCAAGGGCTGCCACGTGTTCATGGAGAAGGCGTTTGCCGTGGATGCACCGGGCGTGCGTCGGATCATCAAGGCCGGCCAGGAGGCCCAGCAGAAGAATCTGAAAGTCGCCGGCGGCCTGATGAGCCGGCACTCCAAGCCGCTGGAGGAGGCCATCGACCAACTGCACAAAGGCATCATCGGCAACCTGATCACCTGCTGGGCATATCGCGAGCACGGGGCGGTGCCGTTCTCAGACCGGCGCCAGGGCGAGAGCGAGCTGGCTCATCAGATTCGCAACTTTCATTGCTTCACCTGGGCCAACGGCAGTTTCCTCCTGGACTGGCTGATCCACAATCTCGATGTGTGCTGCTGGTGCAAGGGCGACTGGCCGGTGTCGGCGCAGGGGCAGGGCGGGCGGCAGGTCCGCACGAATCCCGACCAGTTGTTCGACCATTATGCGGTCGAGTACCACTTCAAGGATGGCACGCGGCTGTTCGCCCAGGGCCGGCACATCGAGAATTGCTGGGGCTTCTTCGGCGACATCATCCACGGCGCCAGCGGCTCGGCCGTGCTCGGCGAGGGGATCAGCGACCCTCGCATTTTCAAAGGCTACAACCAGGCACCCGACGACGTGATCTGGCGGTACAAGGGTCCGCCGTGTAACCAGTACCAGGTCGAGCACGATCTGCTGTTCGACGCGATCCGCACGAACAAACCTTACAACGAGGCGGAACGCTCCGCTTACGCCGCCATGACGGGCATCCTCGGACGAATGGCCGCCGAATCGGGGCAGATGGTCATGTGGACCGACGCGATCGCCTCGAACCTGGAGCTGGCCGCCGGGCTCGATCGCTACAAGATGGACACGAAGCCGCCGGCCGTGCCCGATGCAAAGGGCGCGTATCCGGTCGCAATGCCGGGAACCACTAAAGTCCTGTGAGACTCGGGGACAGCCGCGACTGTTCTCACTCGGCTTTGATCACGCGGATATCGTCGATGTAGAGTGTCCCTGCGCCACCGGCCTTGGGGGCGCTGCGGTCGCCCACGCCGATATACATCTTCTTGACAGCCGCCGTATTGACGCCCGTCAGACTCGTCAGAGGTATCGTCCACTCGACGAACTGCGTGTCGCTGACCGTGGCCGGGTCAGAGTGAGCAACGACGGCGGTGTGCCCTGCGCCATCCTGCACGACGATATACAATCGGGCGGGCGCGTTCGTCGCTTCACCCCGGACGTAGAGCACCAGGGTATTCATGCCCTTGACTGTCCAGTTCTGAGGAGCCGTCCAGGTGCGCTCCGTTTCGGAGTAATACGGCGCCGTGGCGTTATTGTAATCCATCGGCATGGACTGCCCGCCGGTGTGGATGATGTGGATCTCCGTGATTGCCCCGCCATAGTACGGGCTGCTCGCGGTCCAGATGTCATGCCCAATGACCGCGCCGGTCCCGTTGCCCTGGACGGTCTGAGGCTCCGTGTAGCCGTAGCCGTCGAGCCAGGTCTGGAAGACCCGGTCGCCAATGTCATTGGTATAGCTCTCGAAATCGTCGACTACGAGGAAGTCGGCGGTCGTGAAGCTCCAGACACTGCCTTTCCATGGACTGTCGGCAGCGGCGGCGTTGACTTCGTCCACGCGCCAGTAGTATGTCTTGCCCCATTCCAGCACGCCGGGATCGAACTTCGTCACATTCAGCGCCTGGCGGCCGTGATAGACGCCTGTTGTGCTCGTGTCGGCGTCGGCCACGGCGTCCGCATTGTCCCCAAAGTACACGTCCTGGTCGGTAGCACTGTCGCCGGCCGTCCAATGAAGCATCAGTGTTTGGGGTGTGTTCACGGCCCCACTGGCCGGATAAGGAGTCATGGCCACGACGGGCAGGAGCAGCGAGCCACCGGGGATGATCTGCCTTGGAATCGACGGGCTTTGCCACGATAGCTGCGCCACTGCACTGCCGCCATTCTCGTAATAGTCCATTTGGAGCAGGCAGACTTGGCCCGCAACGAGGTCGACTCGTGCAACGTCATCTGTGCTGCCGTGATTCGTCCAGTTGTTGATGATCAACCGGCCGTCAAGCCAGAGGCGGACTCCATCGTCGGTGGTAGTAATCAACTGATACGCCTCGGTGAAGGGGACCTCAAGAGCCGCTCGCCATCGAGCCGACACGGCGTCGCTCAGGCCGGGGGCGACATCGCCGCTGCCCCAATTGTGGTTGATAGAGTCTTCGATTTGTGTCAGCACCGGGGCGCCCGAGAGATCAATGCCCTTGAAGTACTGGGCCTTGACGCCTATCCCCGGACCTACCGTCTTGAAGCTCCAGATGGCGCCGGTCTGGACTGTATCACCGGGACCGCGTTCGTCCACCCGCCAGTAATAGGTGGTGTTCGCCGCGAGCGTCTCCGGCTCATACGCGGACGGCAGCACATTGCCCGCGAAGACACTGGCGTCGCCGGCCTTGACGGCGGCCTTGTCCGTACCGAAGTAGACATCGTGCGACAGGGCGCCGGCGCCGGGCATCCATGTCAGCTTCGTCTGAACCTCCACCCCCTTGCGATTGTCCCACGGCACGGGGTCATACGCCTTGGCGGGAGCTGTGGTCAAGCTCCAGACGTCACCCTTGTAAACGTTGCCGGCGGCGTCAATCTCATCCACTCGCCAGTAGTAGGTTGTATCCGGGAGGAAGACCGGAGGGAAATAGGCGGTTTGTTGCATGGGCGTGTTAGCCGCAAACTCGGCCTGGCCCGGTGTGGGGTTGGTCCCGAAGTACACGTTGTGAGAGACTGCCGTGACTCCAGCAGTCCACTGCAGCAGCGGAACGGCCACGTGGATGGCCTTATCGGCTGGATTAGGCTCCGAAACCTTCACCGGCCCTTTATCGAACACAGCCGTAATCAGCTTACCGGCGACCTCGGAGGTGACCGCGTAGCCGATGTACGTGACCTTCGGTATTCCCGCTACCGAGGTACTGTACACCTCCGTCCAATCCCTGCCATTGGACGACGCCGAGGCCGAAAACGTACTCCCGGCTCGTTTGACTTTGACCCAATAGGGGGCGCTGACGGCCCCGGCGCTCACCTGATCCGCGGCGCCATTCAGGTTCTCCCGGCCCCAGAACGTAATCCCGTGGTCCTGAGTGACCGTGTTGGCGCTGACTCCCATGAACAAGTAGGGCGACCCAGGGACCAGGAACACGCGAATCATGACGCCGGCCATCGACCAGTCAGCCAACAACGGGTCCAGGCTGGCCACACGAGCAACCAGTTCGCCATCGCCCGATAGCGTCTTGTAGACAAAGTAGAACTGGTCGGAACTGCCCCGGATGCCTTTGCCATCGCCTTGTAACGTCCACGTCTCCGTGGCGCTCTGGTACTTGACGCTGCCGGCCGGCGTGGAACCGCCGACGTCCGCGCCGGTCCAGCCCGCGGGCAGTTGGGCGTGGGCACAGGCAGCCAGAAGCGCAACCAGAAGAACGGAAACCAGGCGTGTCAGCTCTCTACTCATAACAATCCTCCCTTTAGACCCAGGCCAGCGCCATGCGCCGGCGCTGTGCCACCACCCCCAGCAATTGTAAGAATCGGCCTTATCATGTCTCTCCAGGAGCATTGCGCGGGCTGGCGGAACCGTGTGGAGCTTGCCCGCATCCTTGACCATTCGGGATTGACCTCCATCGCTGTGTCGCGTCCGGCAAAATGGCCCATGCTCCGTCGAAACGCCGCGAAACCTCCGTAAATTGGCAAAGCAGCACCAGAGATATGACCCGTAAGCATTATAGCAGACGGGTGGCCGTCGGCCAAGAAAAAAGTGCCCGTCCCCAGGTTATCGGTCTCAAAATGTCGCGATGGCTGAAAATCGTTGCATCATCGCCGATTCGCGGTACGATTCTGCTCAGGAAACCGGTCAACCCCATTCGGACTGATTCCTTCGAAGGTTGCGACGCAATTGCAGGAGTATACAGTTGGTGAATGCGAGGCGACGACGATGAGTACCATCCAAAGGAACCTGTCAATCAGTATCCCTTCCGTCATGCTTGCCCTGTTCCTGTCTTCGCCCGCCTGGGCAAAAGCAAGGGCCTGGGAGGGCACAATCACCATTCCCACCTACGGGTGGGCCGAGGATGTCAACCCGAAATTCTGGGCCCTGGAGGATCAGATCAAGCTCTCGACGACCGTGAAAGGGGCCATCGTATACCCCTACACGATGCAGGACCACCTGTCCCGGACGAAGCAGGACCGCACGTACAAGGCGCTGTTCATCGAGAATGAATACCTGAAGGTGACCTGCCTGCCGGAATTGGGCGGTCGGCTTCACTCCGTGCTGGACAAGACCACCGGCGAGGAGACCTTCCACCACAACGGGGTGATCAAGCCGAGCATGATCGCCATGCGCGGGGCCTTCATCAGCGGCGGCGTCGAATGGAACGCCGGCCCGCAGGTGCACACGGTCACGATTGTCTCGCCGGTCGATGCGCTGGTCGGCACCGACCCGGACGGCTCCGCCTGGCTCGAGGTGAGCAACCTCGAAAAGACCCTGCGTACCCGCTGGACCGTGCGAGTGACGCTGCACCCCGGCAAAGCCTATCTGGATGAGCAGATTCGCATCTTCAACCCGGTGGATGCGATAAACCCTTACTACTTCTGGAATTGCACCGCGTTCCCGTGCAGGGAGGGGACCCGGTTCATCTACCCCATGACACTCGGGACGGACCACAACGGCGTCAGGTTCTTCTCCTGGCCCATTCACGAGGGCAAGGACCTGTCGTGGCTGAAGAACTACGACTCGCCATCGTCGATCTTCTCGGTGGATTGCACGTTTGACTTCTTCGGCGCCTATGATGTCGATGCCAACCGGGGCGTCGTGCAGGTGGCGGACCATTACGAGCTGACCGGCAAGAAGGCTTGGACATGGGGGACATCGGAGTTCGGCAAGGTCTGCCAGCAAAACCTCACTGACAACGACGGCGGCTACATCGAGGTCCAGAGTGGGCCGCTGCCGACTCAGTCCGACTACGGCATGCTCCTCCCGAGGCAGGAAGTTACTTGGCGGGAGTGGTGGTACCCCGTTCACGGGCTTGGCGAGGGCTTTGAGTTCGCCACGAAGGATCTGGCCGTCCAGACCGCTCGCAAGGACGGCAATCTCAACCTGTACATGCTAGCCACGGGAAAGTATCCGGATGCGTTCTGTTCCATCTCTGAAGGCGGCAAAGTGCTTGCCGCGAAGCGACTCGACCTGTCTCCGAAAGTGCCTCAGGTGGTCACGGTATCGCCGGACCCCGGCGTGCCGGCCGACGTCATCGTGAGAACCAGCCGGGGGGCTGTACTGGCGGCCTTTACCACGCCTTTGCCGATTCCCAAGATCGAGCCGCCGCACCGGTCGAGCCTGATGGATAAGCCCGATGCGCAACTGACCGTCGAGGAAAAGTACCTCAAGGCCCTCAAGTTCGATCTGGGGACAAATCGCAAGAAGGCGCGGGAGTACTATGAAAAGGCCTTGGCGGATGATCCCGGCTATGCACCGGCGCTGCGCGACCTGGCGATCCTTGACACCGAAGCCGGACTCTACAAAACGGCCATTGAGCGGCTGCAAAAGGCCGTCGAACGAGACCCCGGCGACGGACTCGCCTGGTACTTCCTCGGTGTCAATTACCTCAAGACTCGGAATGCCAAAGAGGCCCTTCGATGCGCCCGGCAGGCAACCCGATGCGCCGGGACCGGCTCGCTGGCCCTGGACCTCGCCGGACGGGCCCACATGACGTTGGGCGAGCGTACGATGGCCCTGGATGCATTTGCGGCGGCTGTTCGCCTGAACCCGCGGGACACGATAGCGAGGGATCACTGGCTGCTGGCGATGTACGCCGCCGGAGACATGGCTTCGGCATTCAAGTACGCCCAGAAGGTGGTCTGGCAGCATCCCAGCAACCTCGTGCCTCGGGCCCTGCTCGCGCTGCAGAGCAGCAAAGAGATGGACCGCTTCGTGGCTGAGGCGAGAGGATTCGTGGGCGAAGACGATTTCGAGATGCTGGAGACAAGTCTGACCTACGCGGAATCCGGGCTGGTGAAGGAGGCGGGGAGGCTGCTTTACGCAACCTGTGTGGAAGCCGTTCCGCGGGCCGAGCAGAGTCCGCTGCCGCTGTACTACCTGGCTTGGCTTGCCTCCCTGCAGAAGGATTCGGAGACTGCGAGGTCATGGCTCAAGCAGGCGGCGGCAACGTATCGGGACTTTGTGTTTCCGTCACGTCCCGAGGAGTTGGAGATACTCGGATACGCATTGCAGGAGAACCCGAACGATGCCTGTGCGCATCTTCACATCGGCAACCTCTACACTCATCTGGGACGCCCGGCGGAGGCAGTAAGCCACTGGCAAAGGGCAACCGAGCTGAATCCGGTGCTGAGCGTGGCTTATCGAAACCTCGGGCTCTACGCCTGGGCGGCGCAGGAAGACCTGCCCAAGGCCGAGGAGTACCATCGAAAGGCCATTGAGGCCCGCCCGAAGGACCAGACGCTCTATCGCGACCTTGCCGACATCCTCCTGGCGGAAGGCAAGCGGCCAGAAGCGATCAAAGTCCTCGAATCGACGCCGGCGGAAGGGCTCCGCCGTGCCGATATCATCATCATGCTGGCGAGGGCATATCTTGATGAGCAGCGGTACGGCGATACGATCAAGCTGCTGGAGTCCACGCCGTACTTCGTCAATTGGGAAGGCCAGACCGTCACGTGGGACATGTTCTATCGGGCGCACATGAAGCGGGGCCAGAGCCGGTTGCTGGAAAAGGATTTCGCGGGCGCGCTGCATGACTTTGAAGCCGCCCTGAGCTATCCCGACAATATCGGCGTCGGCCGGTCCAATCGCCCGCAGGAGGCCGCCGCCCAATATTGGCGGGGAAAAGCCCTTCAGGCCCTGGGCCGTGTGGACGAGGCGAAAGCGGCCTGGCAGCAGGGGGCGGCAGGGCTCGAAGGCTCGGGAGAACAGAACGAGCACCGCAAGCTCTGTGCTGCTGCCTTGCAGGAGGTCGAGTGACGCGGGCGTCTTCAATGGCCTCGGACCGGGCGAACTGACACAATCCTGACGGCGTGACTGAAGCATGATGACCAGACGTGACAGACTGATGGCCACGCTCCAGGGCCGGCCGGTGGATCGGCCGGCCGTCAACCTCTACGAGATCGGCGGGTTCGACGTTGACCCCCGCGACCTGAGCGAATTCAATGTCTACAGCGACCCGTCCTGGCAGCCGCTGTTGCAGCTTGCCGAGGAGCGGACCGACCTGATCCGGATGCGGAGCGCGGTCAGGACGCGATCCTTCGATCCGCAGCCGGATCCTGTTTCGCAGCCACTCAGCAGCGAACTTCGTGACCTTGTCCAGCTACAACACTCCGTCGAGGGAAAATGGCATTGCACGCGAATGACAATCCACATCGGCGGGCGCAGACTCTCGTCTGCGACGCGCCGCAGCCCCGATGTCGACACGATCTGGACGACCGAGCATCTGCTCAAAGATGTGGATGACCTCAAAGTCTATCTCCAACTGCCCGATGAATTCTTCGCCGAGCGGATCGATGTCGGTAGGCTGATCGACGAGGACCCCAGGGTTGGCGACTGCGGCATTGTCATGGTGGACACGGAAGACCCCATCTGCGCTGCGGCCTCTTTGTTCAGCATGGAGGATTTCGTCGTCACTGCGATGACGGAGCAGAAGTTGTTTCATCGCCTTTTGGAGAAGCTCTCGCGACCACTCTACGCCCGAACGCAACAGGTGTCTGAGGCTTTCCCGGGGCACCTGTGGCGGATTTACGGTCCCGAGTATGCGGCGGAGCCTTTTCTGCCACCGCAATTGTTCAGGGAATACGTCGTGCGCTACACGCAGCCGATCGTGCGGGCCATCAAGGAGCACGGCGGCTTCGCCCGCGTCCATTGTCACGGCCGGCTGCGAGCCATTCTGGACGATATTGTCGCTATGGGCGCCGACGCCCTCGATCCGATCGAGCCACCCCCGCAGGGGGACGTGTCGCTGGAGTACGTCCGTCGCCGATATGGCGAGCAACTGGTCCTCTTCGGCAATATCGAAGTCTCCGACATCGAGCTGCTGGAGCCGTCGCAGTTCGGAAGGATTGTTGAGCAGTCGCTGGCCGAGGGGATGCAAGGTCAAGGCAGGGGCTTCGTCCTAATGCCTTCTTCCGCTCCGAACGGCAGACAGATCTCGTCGAAAACGTTGAAGAATTGCGAGACGATGGTGCAACTCGCCGAAACCTTCCGCCCGTGATGTCTACAGCGGCGTCGCGTTGAATACGAGGACTTCGAAGGGCTTTAGCTCAAATGTATGCTCCTGACCTGCGGACAGCTCAAGGGCCGGTGCTGCGGCATCGCTTCTCCATGGGCTTTTCAGAGAGTACTTCTGAGCCGCCCCCGGCGGAAGCTCGAAGGCTTTGCCAACATCAATCGCGATCCGGTCGGGTTTGTCACTGGGATTGCGGAAAGCGATAACGCCCTTGCGTTTGGCCCAGGAGGCCCAGCCGTATACTTCACCTTTGATCGGGTCGCCGCCAATCCAGTGCGTATCTACAAGCACATCGGCGCTGTCGCGAGACCATTTCGCCGCCTCCGCGAGGGCGTCCCAGGCATCTGCATCCAGCAAAGAGGGCGTGAGGTAAAGCTCCTGGCAATCTGTCCCGCTGGCGAAGAAGGCGTGGATGTCCTCCGCCAGGCCCTGCGGCTCGTCGGGCAGTCCGTGATTGCCGAACATGACGCCCTGGGTCATGAGGGAGTTGATCGGATATAAAGGGGCCTGCTGCACGACGTTGTGATAGGTCTCGTTGTCCCGGTACGTGATCTGCTTCTGCCGCTTGGAGCCCCAGCCGCACATGCTCCAGTCGGAACCCGATCGCCAGGTCGAATCTGCGTACCACAGCCAGTAAGGCGACGACCACGTGCCGGTCGTGACATTGACGAACACGTCCGGCTTTGCGCCGCGCAGCTCTGCGATCAGCCGCAGCAGGGCCTCCACGTCGCCGGCATACTCCGGGTCCGCGCCGGTGGGCGTGCCGCCCGAGCTGATCCCGTCGAACTTGAAGTAATTCACCCGGTAGTCGCGCAGCATCCTCATGCACACGTCGCGGAATCGCCCGTAGTATTTCGGGCCCGCCATGGAGAAGCCGAGCTTATTCGTCTCAAAACCTTCCTGCTGGCCGTACTTCATCCGCTGCTCTTTGGGCTGCCCATAGCCGCCCCAGGGCGACAGCCACACGCCCAGCGTCGAGCCATATTGTGCTGCGGCCTTCAGCAGGGGGGCAAAGCCGTTCGGCAGCCCGTCATGAAATTGCCACAGCGATGCCGGATTGTCCCAGCCATCATCCAGCACGAACGAGTCCAGGGTGACTTTTCGAGACGCCGTCAACTCCCTGCCGAACAGGTCGATTACTTTCAGAGCGTCGCCCTCCAGAATCTTCGCCCCGCCGTAGCCGATGTCGTACCAGCTATTGTAGTGAAGGAACGGCCGGTAGGGGTGCGCCCGCTCCCGCTCCACGTAGTACAGGAACCCCCGACGAAGCTGCCCGGGCGGAACAACGCCCATGACGGAGTCATACGTCTGCTGACTGCCGGGTTGCATCGGCCCGGTTCGAGCCAGACTGCATCGAAGCGGAGAGTCGCTCGACGGCGGCACTTGGGTTTTCGACAGCGGGTGCTCAAACGCAAAGAACATGTCGTCGGCGATGACCGGCGAGCCGTCGACGGTGCCCGCAGGCTTTGCCCGGGCACCCGGCAATTGCACGAGCGTGAGTTCGCGAATATCGACCCGACCTGCCTCGGGCTCGATAGAGACAGATTGGCGCACGTAATTGGAGCCGTCGCGCAGGATGACGCGCCAATGAACGTCAAGCCGGGCGGCAGGCGACTGGAGGAGCATGTAGATTTGTCTGCCAGCGCAACGGGCACCGGCCTGCGGCGCTTTTTCATCGGGTTCGAGTCTGCCGATATTCGGCGTGTGCACGATCTTCAGATCGGACGCGGACACGACCTGTCCGCCCGCCAGAAGCAACTGGAAACACTCGCTATCTTGAAGGGACAGCGTAACGCCAGAATGCTTATTGGTGACGGACACAGGCTTGAGGCGCCCTTCCCGGATGCTCCATTCGCAGGCGATCGCGTCATTGCTGAGAGAAATCTCGTTGCCCTGGATTGAGGCTTGCGCCTTCCCCGGCGGCGGGCCAGGATATTCAACGGCGCCCTCTGCCCGCACGTCACCCATGGCAAGCAGCGCGACGAATGCCACACAACAAACCGGCCGGAATCCTCGGCATCTTCCGATCATGTACCGTCCCTTTCAAGCCGTGCACCCTGGGGTGCTTTGAAAGACCTTCTCGACCAATGCGTTCATCGCCTTTTCCTGCTCCATGATCGACTGCACGAGCACCATCTGCGTGCGGCAGCGATCCAGGTTGTGTCCCTCGCGGTGTACCTTGTAGTACACGTCGCCGGCCAGGTAATCCGTCAGGAAGCGAATGAACTGCTCGAACGTGATGAGCTTGCCCGCGAAGGCCAGGTGCTGCCTTTCCGCAGGCGTGAGGAATTCGCCCATCTCCTGTGCGAATCCGCGGACCAGGGCGCAGAACATGGAGAAACTCACGGAGACTTTCGACAGATCGCGTTCGTCCTCGGCGGCCCGGCAGCCGGCCGTCCGCACGAGATCCCCGAAATCATAAATCGACAAGCCCGGCATGACGGTGTCGAGATCGATCACGCAGACGCCTCGACCGGTCTGCTCGTCCAGCATGACGTTGTTGATCTTGGCGTCGTTGTGCGCGATGCGGACCGGAATCTCGCCCTGCTTCACAAGATCGGCTAGACGGGCGCAAATCTCCGCGTGACTGAGCAGAAAGTCGATCTCACGCTCAGCGTCCTTCGCCCGGCTGAATGCATCCGCCTTCAAGACCTCGCGGAAGGTCCGGAGCCGCCGGGGCGTATCGTGAAAACCACGGATCGTCTCGTGCAGCGGGGGTCCGGGAAGGTCGATCAGCATTCTTTGAAACCAGCCAAACATCCGCGCCGCCTCGTAGGCGGGCTGCGTGGACGTGAGGGTATCATGCGTGACGGCGTCCTCGATGAAATTGTACACGCGCCACACGTTACCGCCCGCGTCCTGATGATAGCCGAGTCCGTCATTCGCGGGAATGACCGTCAACTGACGAGCCGCAAACTCCGGATCGCTCTGCGCTGTTTTGGCGCGGATGTGTTCGGTGACGCGAAGGATGTTTTGCATCGTGGGGATGGGCTCTTTGAAAACCGCGTGATTGACTCGCTGCAGGATGTACCTCGTGGCCCGCCCGCGATCTTCCGCTGTCATCATGTATGTATCGTTGATGTGACCTGTAGCCAGAGGCTGAATTCCAGCCACATCGCCGTCAATGCGGAAGTGCTTTGCGATGTCGTTGAGGTTGTGGCCCATCGTCATGCCCAGAGCCTTTCCGGATAGACCCCTTCGTCGATCAGCCCACGCATGCATCGCACCGCAATGTCCCGGTCCGGGCGGTAGGTGACTCCGAACCACGTATCGTCCGTCCGCAGGACTTTCACCGTGGCCTTGCCGCTGCCGATCAGCGCATCGACCGCCGACGGGATGTACAATTCCGCCCTTGGCTCGGCGCCACCGTGCCCGCGAAGGAATTGATCGAACAGCGCCTGCAGGTGTGGAAAAATGGAGGGCAAAAATCCCCAAAGATTCATCGAGATGATTTCATTGCCGGCCAGCGGGTGAGGCTGCCCGTCGGTGTCGAGATATCGCACGCCATCGCGTGTCCTCTCGATCTTCTTGCGCTCGACGACTTTTTTCAACATCATGTGCCCGTTGCACTGGCAGACACCCCTGGAGACGGGCCCGTACTCGCTCAGCGTGTTTCGCAGGACGAAGCCGACCATGCCATAGTCCGTCGGCGTGACATCCTTCGTCGCCAGGAAGCCCGCCATGATTCCGAGGGAGTGCACGCCGTAATAGTCGTCGGCGTTCACGACGGCGAACGGCTCATGGATCAGGTCCCGGCAGACGAGGATCGCGTGGCCGGTGCCCCAGGGTTTTTCTCGGTCCCTGGGCAGGTTGAAATCTCCGAGGCAGGCGTCCAGCTCCTGGTAGGCGTAGACCGTCTCGACTCGCCTATCGAACTTGCTGCTGACCTTCTCCCGAAACTCCCGCTCGAAGTAATGCCGGATCACGAAAACTACTTTTCCGAAGCCGGCCCGGATGCCGTCATAGATGGAATAGTCAATTATGGTTTCGCCGTTCGGGCCGATGGAATCGATCTGCTTGAGCCCCCCGTAGCGGGTCCCCAGGCCTGCGGCCAGAACCAACAGCGTCGGTGTCATGCAAACCTCTACTTTGTCGCCACGAATTCTGCGGTCGTTCCGGCAGCCTGGGCAGAACGTGCGGGAATGATTTGAGCCGCATACTTCGTCCACATTCTTCTCGCCACCTCAATGCTGTCTCCCTGTGGCTGGGTCGGATAGGTCTCTGTGTGGTCCGACCACGCGGCGGTCCATTCCCGCAGCTTGTCCCGGAACGCCTTATCATCGAACGGCCTGCCATTCTCAATGGAGGCGCCCATCTCGTGCAGGAACCACAGCCATCGCTTCAAGTAGTAATCGCTGAGCATGCCCGCCCACTCCCTGCGAGCGTAATCGTCGAGTGCCCCGGTTTGGCCCCACTGGGTCAGGACGCGCCGCGCGTTCCATTCGAAGCGTGCTCGCTCGGCGTCGGCCGTTCCCCACCGTTTGGCATCTTCGAGCCAGCCGCCCAGCAGAAACTCCTTGCGCGTTGCCAGCAACTCGTCCAGGTCGCGGATCAATTGGAGGAACCGCTGCGAGGACTCTTCAAAGGCCTTGGCGTCCTTTTCCTTCGCCGCTTTCACCAGGTCGCCGTGCAAGGTCGCCGCGTGGTTGGACAGCACCTGGCGCGCCACGTTGATCAGGTCGAAGCGAAATGGATCGACGTCTCGGAAGTCGTCCGCCGCCTGAAGCAGGTCTTTCCACGCCTCGGCCAGCCGTGCGTTGTCGTAGGGCGGCGACGCGGCATTCTGAACCTGCGGCGCCTGGTTTACGACCGAGGATGGGCCATACACGCCGCTATAGGCGCTGTCCAGCAGGATGTCCCATGCATGGCGGGCGTCCTCATTCTTTCGGCCGTAGCGATAAACCGCGTACTCATCGATCCAGTCCTTCAGATCGACGCCTTGGTCCCGCCAGGCCATCTCGAACATCAGATCATATACAACGGGATTGTATCCGAGCCCCTCATTCACAAAGCCCAGTCCGGCGAGCTTGCCGGCCTGGCACTGGTACCGCAGCGGCGGGAGGTCATTGCCGATCTTGCTCAGGGCGCCGCTGAGGTGGACTGTGCCTCCGAAGTTCTGAATGTTGCACCACAGCCAGGGCTTGCCATAGAATGCCTCGGTCTTGGACCAGGTCGGCGCCTGCTCACACAGGAGGTCGAGCACGATCATGCGGTCGTCCGGCACGGCGCCGAGCATGGCACGTGCCTGCGGCGGCTTCCAGAAGTCGGGATTATTGAAGAAGATCCAGCCCTGGAGCACCCAGACCGCCTGCGGATCGCTTGCGGTCATGCCGCTGTAGACGGCCCGCGCCAGATTCGACAGGTAGGTGGGGTCGCTGCTCGGCGGCTGCATCTCGATGAAGGTATCGGCGGCGTACAGATGGTCTGTGCCGAACCGTTTGCCCTGCTCCTCCAGGTACATCTGCGCGACCCTGGAGAACAGCGGATCGAGCGGATCGAGCAGCGCCGTCTCCCACTCGGCCCAGCGGATGTGGTGCAGCTTCGCCTCGGGAAACTCCTGGGCGATTGCGGGCGGCACATGGCCGGTAAAGCCCTGGAGGACCGGCGTCATGCCCAGCTCCCGCTGGCGGGCGAGGATCTTCTTGGCCAGCTCTTCGTGCCGCTCGATCCAGCTCTGGGGCAGGGGGCCGCCCCAGGCGTCGAGACAGCCCATCCATTGAAATGGCAGATAGGGTGGTCCGGCCAGAAACTTGCTCGTCTCTTTCTCGGTCATTCCCAACCGATTGCAGACCGCCCGCCACACGGCCTCCTGGCCCGTCACGGCGAGCGGCATGTTCACGCCGTTCAAGGCCATCCAATCGATCAGCTTCTCCCATTGGGCCCAGTCGTACCACGGCAGGGAGTATCCGAAGCAGCAATAGTTCAGGAAGTAGCGGTACCGCGCCCAACTGACCTGCCGGACCTTCGGCTGGACATTCGGCAGCACGTCCGGCACGCTCGGCCGGACCCCATCCCACCAAATCTGACAATGGCAATAGTGCCGCAGGTACCAGTTCAGCCCTGCGCCCATGGCCACGCCGTTGTTGCCGCGAATAGTGACTTTGCCGTCACGGCCCTCGATCTCGAAAACATCCCGCCCGGATACGGGTGCAATCGGCTCGAACGTGAACCGATCGGCACGACCCGGCAGCAGCCGCTTGAGCAACGCATTGGCAGCCGCTGTGGTGTCGCGGGCTTCCAGCCCTCGATTCGAGGGCGAGATGCCCTCGACGCGTGCGATGTCCCAGTCCGGCGTGCGATAGTTCACCTCCAGCCTCTTCAGGCGTTCCAGATGGCTCCGCAGCCGGGCCGTGAACGATTCGTAGCTTCGGCCCTCCCGTGGCGACCAGAGAATCTCGCTTATCGCCGTGGCACGCGGATAGGTCATGTACTGACGGTGACTAGCGTTGTCGATGAATTCGCCCCAGAGCTGCGCCTGTCCGCCCAGCACATGTTTGGCCTGCTCGGCAGTGAGCGCAGCAGGAATCGGCTCATACTCGTACACCTTCGCCAGGGTGACCAGCCCGCCGATGGCCCTCGGCTCCAGCTCAGCCGGACCCTGATAGTAGTCGAAATACGTGTGCGAGGTCGGGGCCATGACGACATCATGTCCGGCCTGGGCAGCCGTGATCCCTCCCGCTTCGCCCCGCCAACTCATCACTGTCGCTCCCGGCGCCAGACCGCCCTGCAGAATCTCGTCCCAGCCGATCAGCCGCCGCCCGTGCGAGGCGAGGAACGTATCCATCTGGGCGATGAACCAGCTATGCAACCCCGCCTCGTCCTTGACGCCCAGCTCGCGGATCAGCGCCTGCATCTCCTCGCTCTTTTTCCAGTGCTCGATGTTGGCCTCGTCACCCCCTATATGGATGTACTGGCTCTGGAATAGCTCCATGACTTCCGTCAGCACGTCCTGCATGAAGGCGACGCTCTGTTTTCGCGGCGCGAGCACGCCTTCGTGGGCGGTCCACCGCTTGTCCGGCGGAAGATTCCTCAATTTCTCCGGATACAGGCCGATTTGTGGATAAGAGACAATCGCCGCTCCCGTGTGGGCGGGCATCTCGATCTCCGGCACGATCGTGATGTGACGCTCGGCGGCGTAGCGAACCAGGCGCCGGATGTCGTCCTGCGTGTAGAATCCGCCGGGACGCTCCCCGTTGGCAGCCTTCGGCTTACCTCCATTCCAGATCGTCGTGATGTCCATCCAGGCGCCCGTGGCGACCAGTTGCGGGTATTTCTTGATCTCGATTCGCCAGCCCTGGTCGTCGGTGAGATGGATCTGCAAGCGGTTGAGTTTGTGCAGAGCCATCACGTCGATGTACTGCTCGACATCTCGCACGCGGATGAAATGCCGGGCCGGATCGATCAGCAGGCCTCGCCACGCGAATCGCGGATGGTCGGTGATGCGTACGCACGGCGCCCGCCACTCGATCCCGTCGACCTTCTGTTTGTTGAAGACGGCCGGCGGAAGCAACTCGCGCAATGTCTGCACACCGTAGAACAATCCGGCCGACCCCGCCGCATGGATTGTGACCGACTCAGGGGTGACTTCAAGCTCATATCCCTCGTCAGCGAGCCGGTCCTTCAATGCTGGATTGATTTTCAGTTGTATCCTGCTCGTCGCTTGCGAATCTTTCGCCAGGTTCAAGCGAAATCCCATAGCCGGCGCGAGCGCCTCAATGAGTTTGGATGCCTCCGATGCCGCAGCCTCATCCGCGACAACGCTGGTGGCCGCAGTGATGAGAAAAGAGCCGTCCCGCGCCTCAATGGAGACCGGCAGGGGAATCAGGGCCGGGGTCTCTTTTCTCGCGTCCTGCGCCATGCCGAACGGACACACGCAGGCGATCGCAATGACGACGCAGACAATGGTTTTGTGCATATGTTCAATCATGTATGCCTCCGTTCTATTCGGCCTATCGCGCAGGGCTCATCAGTCATCAACCGGATCCGCCGCCTTCACCGGCTGCTTGTCCCCGGTCGCGTTCTTCTCGTCTTTCTTCGCGTCCAGACGATCTTCGATCTCTTTCAACTCGTCCGTGAGTTTCTGATTCTCCTTTTTGAGGTCGTCCACGATTCCGCGCAGCTCGATGATCTCCTGGGGGACGAGCTTCTTCTGCTCTTGCAGGTCCTTGAGAGCATTCTTAGCCGTCTGTTCTACATCATCGCTGGGCTCGCTGCCGACAAACGTCCTGATGATCGGGATGGCCTTCGGATCGCCCAGCGTGCCGAGGGCCGCGATCGCACCGGCCTGAACGCTCCTGCTGGGATGGTTTACGTAACCGGCGAGATATTCGCGCACGGCCGTCTTGTCCTCCTCGTTTCGAGCAACGTATGCGAGCGTATTCATCGCCCCACGGTACTCCCACACCGGCCAGCCTTGATGGCCCTTGCTCACAAGCTCCTTGAGCGGCTCGATGAAGTTCGGCTCATCGAGCATGCGTATGGCGTCCACGGCGGCGTGGGCCAGGCGATTGCGATATGACTCTGATCCGAGATACCGAAGAATTATGGAGTGGCTCTGCGCCGTGTGATATCGGCCAAGATTCTCCACGGCCGCAGCGATGATTTCGGGGTTCTTCTCCTTCTCCAGCACCTTCATCATCAGCTCAAGACACTGCGGGCGATAGAAGCCGGCGATATCCCGGACGAGCTGCAGGCGAACGCGGGCATCCGCTTGTTCCATCGATCCGGCCAAGGCCTCGAACGCATCATCCGTGTGGATCTCCCGCAACGCCTTGGAAGCGGAGATACGCACGCCCCAGAGCGAGTCGCCGTTCAACGCCGTCTTCAAATGCGAGACGGTCTTGCTGTCCTTCTTCTCTTTCAGACCTTTGATCGCCAGCAGCCGCCCGACGACGTCATTCTGGTCGGCCAACTGTGCGTACAGCATGGCGGTAGGCTTATTAAAGGTGACTTGCGCCAGCAGTTCGTAATCAGGATCGAACCGAACGACCGTTGGCTCCTTCTCCAGCGGAAAGTAGAAGTCGTGCTCCTTCGCATCAACCGTGAACTCCTTATCGACGGGTTTGCCGCCAACGAGAAAACGTGCCTTCGCTCGGAAATGGAACAGCGACACGTTGTCGTTAATCTCCTGGGTCTGGCGGACGGAGATCTTCGCGAGTCGGTCTAAGCCCAGCCACTCGTAGCTGACCGTCAGCTTGGGGAATCCCGCGTGATTCACCCATTGATCGAAAAACCGGTCGAACGACCGGCCGGAGAGTTCCTCGATCACGGACAGGAAGTCGCCCGTGACGACGCAGCAGAGCGCGTGTCGCTCCAGGTACGTCTTGACACACTGGTGAAAGAGGTCTTCGCCCAATTCGGCGTTGAGCATCCGCAACACCCAGCCGCCCTTCGCGTACGTGCGGTAGTCGAACTGGTCATCGGCATCGGTGTAGGCCCGCCAGACAATCGGCTTCTCGTCGGGCCGGTCGCGAAGCATGTATTGGCACGTTTGATATAGCTCGTAGAGCATCGCATCGCGGCCGTTCTTGTAGCCGTTGTACAGGTCCTCGTAGTACGTGGCGAACCCTTCATTGAGCCATACGTGACTCCAGTCCTTGCACGTGACGTAGTCGCCGAACCACTGGTGCACCAGCTCGTGCGCGACGAGCGACTGGCTGGAGTGGATGTTCTCCGTCTCAGGGGTGAACAGCGTGCCATCATTCAGAATAGTCAGGCTGGTGTTTTCCATGCCGCCGGCGACGAAGTCAGTTACCGCCACCTGGTAATACTTGTCCCAGGGGTAGGCAACGCCTGTCTCTCGCTCGTAGAACGCGATCATGTCCGCGGTGCCCTCGAACGAGCTTGCGGCCATGTCGATCTTCGATGCGGGAACGTAAAAGGCCAACGGAATGTCCTTGTACCTGGCTTCTATCCTCTTGAATCGGCCAGCCGCAAGGGCGATCAGGTAGTTCACGTGCGGCCTGCTTTGGAACCAGGTGACCGCCTTGAGTCCGGTGTTCGGGTCGATCTTCTCGCTGACCAGTCTGCCGTTCGACAGCACTACCATGTCGCTGGGCACCCGGCAGGTCACTTGCGACGTGGAACGTTCGTTCGGGTAGTCGTAGCTGGGGTACCAGTACGGCGCCCCGTGGGTCTCGCCCTGCGAGAACAGGTGCATGTCCTCCTCACTGTATCCCAGTTCCGGCGCGCGAAAGTACAGACCCTGCTTTGGCTCGGCAGAATACGTAACCACCAGCGTGGTTTTCTGGTCCGGCGGCACCGGCGGATTGAACCGGACCTTGATCTTCTTATCGGCCACGCTGTAGTCGGACATCGCGCCGCTGCACATCACGGAGCTGACATCGAGATCGACTGCATCCAGGGCGAACTCAGCGAGGGCCTTGGCAATTGGGGCGAACTGAACGGTAGTTACGCCGGCGATCGTGCGGGCCTTGAAGTTGGGCGTGACATCGATTGCGACATGGAGGACGTCCACCTTGCGGTCGGGAGCGTATTGCCGCTCGACGCACGCGTCCTTTTTTTCTCCCTCGGCCCTGAGGATCTGGCCGCACAGGAGGAATTCCTTCTCCTCGGCAGTTGTCGCCAGGAGGATGTGCGCCGGCGCCAGAATCAATGCGGCAAGAACGGACCAGCAGATAGCAGGTTTCATTTGGAATCTTCCTTATCAGGTAGTTGCAGGACAGTCTTCATGAAGTTGACGACGAGCCGGTGGTAGTGCATCCCTCCGACGCCGTGACGCGACTCGGGATATACCATGAGGTCAAACTGCTTGTCGGCCTTCTGAAGGGCATCGACGAGCTTGAACGTGTTCTCGGGGTGGACGTTGTCGTCGATGCCGCCGTGGATGATGAGGAGCCGCCCGTGGAGGTTGGCAGCGGCTTTCACGACGGAGGTCCGGTCGTAGCCGTCCGGATTGTTCTGCGGCGTGTCCATGTACCGTTCCGTGTAGACGGAATCGTACAGATGCCAGTCCGTCGGTGGGGCGCCGGCGATGCCGCCGGCAAACTGCTGGCTGTGCGTCAGGACGTAGGCCGTCATGAAACCCCCGTAACTGTGGCCACTCATCCCGATCCTGTCCCCGTCCACGCAGGGCTTGGCCTTGAGCCAAGCGATGGCCTCTTCGATGTCCTTCAGTTCCTGGACGCCCAGTTGCTTATAGGCGCTCCACGCCGAACACGCTCCTTTGCCGCTGGCCGAACGGGGGTCGCAGTGGAAGACGAGCATTCCCATCTGGGCGAGCATCTGGTCGGTGGCATACCCGCCATGCCAGCCATCGGAGATCGTCGGCGAGTGGGGCCCGGCGTACGTCTCGAACCACACGGGGTACTTGCGGGCATCGTTGAAATCCGGCGGCTTGAGCAGGGTGGCCTCCAGCAGGAAACCGTCGGACATCGGAATCTGGAACTGTTCCAGCGTGCCAAATCGGTATTCCTCGCGCTCATAAACCGGGTTGCTGTCCAGTGTGCGAATCTTTGTCCCGTCCGTCGCACACAGGCTCACCTTCGGCGGCGTGGCCGTGTTGCTCCACGTATCGATGAAGTACTTGCCGGTGGGACTGAGATTCACGTCGTGCTGGCCGGAAGATTCTGTGAGTCGTTGAACCTCGCCGCCGTCGAGTTTCACGCGATAGAGATGCTCCGCGATAGGAGAGTCGCGGGTCCCGGTCAGGTAGACCCAGCCGCCGGCCTGATCCACGTAATGAACCTTGCGGGCCTCCCATTGTCCCTCAGTCACGGCGTGCTTCAACTCGCCGGCTTTGTCGTACAGGTACAAATGCTTCCAGCCGGTGCGCTCGCTGGAGAGCAGGAATGAGCCGTCGGCCAGGAAGGACATCGTATCCGGGGCCTCGACCCACGCATTGGTGATTTCGCGCAAGAGCCGCTTCGGCTTCCCGCCGTTTCTGCCGGTCGTGCAGATATCGAGCCAGGTCTGGGCCCGGTCCTGAACGAAGAAATAGACTGTTTCGCTGTCCGGCATCCAGCCGGCGCCGGTGATCAGATAGCTGCCCGGCGTGTATTCATCAAGGTCCACCCATTTCACCGGGCCGCCGGCCACCGAGACGATCCCCACGCGCACCAGCGGATTCGGCTCGCCCGATCGCGGGTACGGAGTGACCTCGACCTTCTGTTGCGGCGGCACATTGTCGACGACGGTAAATTGAGGCACCGGCGTGTCATCGACGCGGAGAAATGCGATCGATGAGGAGTCCGGGCTCCACCAGAACTGCCTCCACTGCCGCAGCCACACCTCCTCGAAATAGATCCAATCCGCCTCAGCGTTGCGGATCATACCGCCGCCGTCGGTGGTCAGCGCTCGCTCCGTCTGCGTGGCGACATCGACGACATAGAGATTGTGGTCTCGCACGAAGGCGACGAACCGGCCCTGCGGATCGAACGTGGGGTACTTTTCCTCGCCCGGACTGCTTGTGAGTCGAAACGCCGCACTGCCGTCGATTGCGGCGTAATACAAATCGTTCTCGTAGTCGAGGAGAACCGCTGTCCGCTCGGGATTCATGCGAAATGACGTGCGTTTCGAGAGCGATTCCGCCTCCTTGGGACGCATCGTGGGCAAACGCTTGAGACCCTCCGCGAGCTTGTTCGGATCGACGAACAGGCTGGAGCGTCCGGTCGCTACGTGGACCTTGTACAGCCGTCCGTCACGGGCTTGCAGATAGTGCTCCCCGTCCTGCAACCAGGTCAGTCCCCCAACCGGTGAGCCGTCAAAGTCCGGCCGTTTCTCGCCGTAGATCGTGTCGAACGTGATCGGTTTGTTCATCTGTCGTTTCTCGCCCAGGGGTCGCACGGAGCCCTGGGTGATCGGCACATACGAGTCAAGGGTCATGATGGGATACGGCGTGCCCTCCTGAAGGGGCGGCAACACCGCTTGAATGCGCTGGCCCTTTCTCCTCCCTGGGTCGAGCAGCCTGGCGACCCTGTCGCCTGATTTCTGCCCGGTCTTCACCAGGATGGCGCCGGCTTCAAGCCGCCTGGTCTGCTTCTCCGGCCTGGTCTTGAGCGTGGCGACCTTGCCGTCACCTCGCCGCGACGGCACATACGTGAGCTGTTCGATGTGATGGATGGTAACATCAAGCTCAATATCCTCTCGCAGCTCACAGACCTCAACCTCGCTCTTTTGCAGGTATTCGGTCAGGCTGCTCAATCCGGCGGGAAACAGGTAGGCATAAGGTCGATTCCCTGCCGCCGATGCCTCGGCAGCTCGACTCGATTGGCTCAAACCCAGCGCACAGAATGCACAGGCAATCAGCAGCGTCGTGGTTTTGAATCTCTGAATTCGAGTTTCGAATCTTCTGCCACTCGGTTTCATCATGCGGTCACCTCGACGTACCCGGCCGCGACGAATAGGGCGAGCTGCGCCCGCCATTCCTCGTGCAGACCTGGCGTTTGGACGTGTGCATACGTTATCACTTGGGCGCCGTCACGGCAATCCCATGGCGCCGATTACGACCGGCGCAACATGGCCGATCAGCAGCGACGGCCCCTGGGCGGACAAAGATGGCTGGATCATGGCGCCGGTTCCATCGAACTCACAACCAAATCTCAGAGGCGGTTGACTTCCGCGGCCCGTGCGGGTAGGCTGCCGCCAATGTAAGTACCGTACGAACAATGGATTCCTATGGCGGGAGCCGGAAGATGGAACGTCGAAAACGGGCGATCCCTGCCCTCCTAATCATCGTTTGGCTGTGCGCTGCGCTTCCAGCGCAAGAACTCAACGATCACTCACAAGGGCTGCTGGACCACAAGGGAGTTCTCGATTCAGCCTCCCAGGTAACCAGCCAGGCGTATCCGAACGCCGATCTGGTTCAGGTCGATGAATTCACTCTGTGTGAATATCGGCCGGACGGCACAGGCGCCACCTGGTCCGACAATTACACGAAGGTACTGACGGAAAAAGGGCGACGGCAGTTGCAGGAATTCTCCTTTGGTTTCCTGCTACCCTACAACAATCTGACTGTGAAGCTGCTGGAGGTGATTAAGCCGGACCGCACGGCAACGCCCGTCGACGTGGAGAAAGGGAGCAAGGTCATGATCGACCGCTCCCAGATGTCCGAGAACATCTACAATCCCAACAGCAAGATCCTGCAGGTGGGTGTGCCCGACGTGCAGGTCGGCGACGTGGTGCACATCATTACTTGCCGCCAGACTCTGAAGCGGCCGATGCCGGGCACATGGGACGATTATCAGGTGTTCGAGTCCGGCGCGCCGATCAAGCACGGCATCTACGAGGTACATGCACCGACGGAAAGGCCGCTGCGGAATATCGCCCTGAAAGACCCCGTCGGGGGCACGGTGAAATACGACAAGCAGGAGCGCGACGGGGAGATCATCTACCGCTGGGAGGCATCCGACGTGCCTCGCTTTTACGCCGAGCCGGACATGCCGCCGGCATACACCGTCATTCAGCGTCTGCTGGTCAGCACGCTGCCCGACTGGAAGGCGATTTCCGTCTGGTACTGGGGCCTGTGCAAGCCGCACCTGGAGGCGACGACGCCCGAAATGCAGGAGATGGTGGGTAAGCTGACGCAGGACCTGACCGACCGGCAGAAGAAAATCGAAGCAGTCTTCCGATGGGTCTCACAGCAAGTGAGGTATATGGGGATCACGATCGAGGAGGAAGCCCCGGACATGGAGCCGCACGACGTGAAATTCACGTTCGAGAATCGCCACGGCGTCTGTCGCGATAAGGCGGCGCTGCTGGTGGCGATGCTGCGACTTGCCGGCTTCGAGGCCTATCCGGTCCTCATCAACGCCGGACCAAAGAAGGATGCCGAGGTCCCGATCGCCGGCTTCAACCACGCCATTGTCTGCGTCCGTAACGACGACGGCTCTTATCAATTGATGGATTGCACCGATGAAAGCACGCGGGACCTGCTGCCGAGCTACCTGTGCAATTGCAGTTACCTCGTCGCACAGCCGCAGGGTGAGACCCTTCAGACCTCGCCTATCGTTCCGGCAGAAAAGAATATGGTCCTCGTGGAGACCACGGGCCAGATCGACGCCGCGGGGAATCTGACCGCGCAGACCGAGCTGAAATTCACGGGGATCAATGACAACGCCTACCGGAGCCTGTTCGCAAGAGTGAAGGCCGCGGAGCGACAGCGTTTTTTTGAAGGCGTTCTAAAAGCGTCCCTGGATACGGCGACGCTGACGGAGTTTGACATCCAGCCGGGCGACATGCAGGACACAGCAAAGAGCCTGTCTGTCCGCATGCGGTTCACAGCCAACGATGTCCTCGCCGGCAGCGGCAATACCGTGATGATGTCGGTCCCGCATCTGGCGACGAAGGTGGGCGTTGTCAACTTCATCATCGGACGAACCGGCCTGAAGAAGCGGCGTTTTCCGCTCCAGACGGAGGTGGCTTGCGGCGTTCGCGAGAAGCTGACCCTGCAGATCGACCCCGCTGCCGGCTCGTTCGTGTCCGTGCCCGAGTTCGCACCCATCGAGGATCCGACGATCTTCTGGAGGCAGAAACTCGACCATCAAGGCAATGTGTTGCAGGGGGAAGGCGAGTTCCTGATCAAGGTCGTGGAATTCGGTCCGTCACAATACCTGCAACTGAAGGAGACCCTCAAGCAGATCGAGTACAACGAGCGGAAGATGCCGATCCTGGCCCGGCAGACCGACGTGAATTCGCCGGCCGCGGATATCGTCGTGCTCGACCATCGCGTCGACTATACCCTGGCCGACGCGCACCATTGGACGGAACGGTACCACGTCCGCAAGAAGATCCTCACGTACAAGGGCAAAAAGGACAATGCCGAGCTGAAGCTGGACTACAACCCCGTCTGGGAGCAGGTGAACCTGATCAAGGCCACCGTCACCACCGGCGACCAGGTCAAGGAAGTCAGCAAGGAAGAGATCAACCTCATGGATGCCGGATGGGTGGCCTCGGCGCCGCGATACCCCGCCGCCAAGACGCTCGTGGTCAGCCTGCCGGCGGTGGAAGTCGGCAGCGTGATCGAATACGACTACGAGCGGGTAAAGAAGGACCGCCCGTTCTTCGCGGTGACGCACGTCTTCCGCGGATTCGATCCGATCACCCGGGCCTCAGTGACGCTGACGGCGCCCGCCTCCCTGGCCCTGCAGGTGCTCAAAGATGACAATGGTATTGCCGTGCCGGACGCCGAGCCAGGCTCCTCGGAGAGCAAGGCAATTGCCGAGAACATGGAGCGCCACGGCAAGACGATCACCCGGCAGTGGAGTGTGCAGGAGCAGACGCCCGTCAAACAGGAGGATTCGCTGCCTCCGCTGTACAGCTTCAACCCCATCCTGCGAGTCACCTGCGGCAACTGGCACAGCTACGCCAAGGAAGTGCTGAGCGTACTGCGCAGCGCCGCCCGGGGGCGCACAGGCGTGAAGGAGCGGGCCAGGCAGATTGCCGGACAGATGAAGAGCGAGGCGGAGAAAGTCACTGCCGTTCGCGATTTCGTGGCTAAGAATATCCGTGCCGCCGGACCGGACTGTGACGATCTGCCCCTCAACGCAGTCACCACGGCGGATCGCACCCTGGCCGATGGCTACGGCAATATGGCCGACAGGGCAGTGCTCCTGTTCGCCATGCTCGACGCCATCGGATTGGACCCTGAATTCATTCTGGTCAACTACGGCTCGGAGGAGCAGCGCCTCCAGCAATTCGAGGCGAGATACCCGAGCGTCTCGACGTTCGGCGGCGTGCTGGTCCGCGTGCGCAACGGCTCGGACCCTGTCTATCTGAACGACACGAACCAGTATGCCGTCCTCGGGACCACACCCGCAGACGGCCATCTGGCCCTGTCGCTGGCCCGCGGTGCGACCGAGACTGTCTCCGTCGCTCAAGACCGCAAGAACCTTCGGGAATCGGAATACCGGCTGACGCTGACGGAAGAAGGGGATGCCCGCATCGCCGTGACGCGGAAGAATTACGGCGAGTCCTTCGCCTCGCAGCGTCAGATGTACACTGAGCTGCCGCCCGAGGAGCGCAACCGGTATTACCAGGAGCTTGTGGCCGAGATCTCGCAGGCCGCGGTCGCCGACAGCAACCTCATCACCGACTTCAACTCCTATCCGGGCGTCGAATCCTTCAGTGTCCGGGCACCGAGGTACGGCGTCCGCGACGGCGACTTCCTCTATTTCGAGCTGCCCAGATCGCTCAGTCACTTGTTCAGCCTGCGGTCCGATACGCACGAGAATCCCTTCTATCAAGGCAGGGACGTCAGCTTCCGCGTGTCCACCGTCCTCGAGCTGCCCCGGGGTTTCGGCACTGTGGTCGTGGCGCCGGAACCGAAGGAATGGCGGCTACCCGCCGACGGCGGGACGATACGAGTCCGTGTCGCGAAACAGGAGGATGCCGCCAATGGCTCCACGTCCCTCACCTTCGTTCACGAAGTCCATCTGAATCCACTCATCCTGCAGGCGAAGGCTTACCCGGACCTGCTGGAGATCGAGAAGCAGTTGACTCACGCCCAGGCGAGACTGGTCCTGGTGTCGCGAAAGAAGGTCGAGTAGTATCGATGGCCCCGGCTTGAGGCACGCCGGGGCGTGACATTGTTTGAATCGGAGGCTCCGCATGAGGGTTTCATTGACGATTCTGCTGTCGGCGCTGCCGATACTTCTGCCTGTGTGCGGCGTCAGAGGGCAGGACGAGACTGATCCCTACCTGTGGCTGGAGGACGTAGAAAGCCAGAAGGCAATGGACTGGGTCCGCCAGCAGAATGAGGCGACGCTCCGCGTTCTGCAGGCACAGCCGATGTTTGCCGGCACCTACGAAAAGACACTGGAGATCCTCAACTCCGACAAGCGCATCGCTTATCCCCAGTTTCAAGGGGTGCATCTCTACAACTTCTGGCAGGATGCAAGCCACGAACGCGGCCTGTGGCGCCGAACGACTCTGCCGGAGTACGTCAAGCCATCGCCGCAATGGGAGATCCTGCTGGATATCGACAGACTCAGCCGGGACGAGGGCCAGCCGTGGGTCTTCAAAGAAGCCGACGGACTGTATCCCGACTACAGACTCTTCATGCTCTACCTCTCGCGAGGCGGCGGCGACGCCACGGTCGGCCGCGAGTTCGACGCGGGCGCCGGACAATTCGTCAACGGAGGCTTCTACCTGCCCGAGGCCAAAGGCTCCGTCTCGTGGAAAGACCCGAATGCCCTCTACGTGCAGACCGATTTTGGCCCTGGAACTCTCACAGATTCAGGTTATCCTCGCATCGTAAAGCTGTGGAAGCGAGGCACGCCGCTGAGTGAGGCCCGGACTGTGTTCGAGGGCCAATCCACAGACGTTGAGATCGGTTGCAGCGTCATCAATAGACCGGAGAGGCAGTACGATGTCGTTCAGCGGGGAATCACCTTCTACACTTCTCACGTGTACGTGATCGAGGACGGCCGGCCGATCCATCTCGAAATTCCCGACGACGCCGAGTTCGGCGGATTCTTCAAAAACCAGATGCTCGTACGGCTCAGGTCCGACTGGACAATCGGGGCGCGAGTCTGCAAACAGGGATCGCTCATCAGCATCGATTATGACAAGTACCTCAAAGGCGATCGCGCGTTCACCACGATCGTCGAGCCCAATGAGAAGTCGAACGTCGTCTCGTTTGCCAACACCCGCGATCTCCTGCTCGTGACGATGCTGAACAACGTGAGGACGGAACTGTACAAGTATCGCTTCAAGGAGGGTCGCTGGGAGAAAGAAAGACTCGACGCACCGCAATTGGGGACGGTGTCGCTTGTCACCGCAGACGAGAAATCGGACCAGTACTTCTTCGAATACGAAGGCTTTCTGACGCCATCGAGCCTCCACTATGTGTCGAACGGGCAGAGCATCCAAAGAGTGAAGAGTCTTCCTGACTTCTTTGACAGTAAGGGCCTGGAAGTGAAGCAACTGAAGGCCGTTTCTCGCGACGGCACGCGCATTCCCTATTTCCTCGTGCAGCCGGCCGGAATGAAAGCGGACGGAGCCAATCCGACATTGCTCTATGGGTACGGCGGCTTCGAGATTTCCGAGTTGCCTGCTTACTCCGGCGCTCTCGGAGCCGGCTGGCTGGAGAAGGGGGGCGTCTACGCCGTAGCGAATATTCGCGGCGGAGGCGAATTCGGCCCACGCTGGCACCAGGCGGCGCTCAAGCAGAACCGCCAGCGGGCGTATGACGACTTCATCGCCGTGGCGGAAGACCTCGTCCATCGAAAGATCACCTCCCCGAGGCACTTGGGCATCATGGGCGGCTCCAACGGCGGGCTGCTCATGGGCGTCATGCTGACTCAGCGTCCCGACCTGTTCAACGCCGTCGTCGGCCTCGTGCCGCTGCTCGACATGAGACGCTACAACAAGCTGCTGGCCGGCGCCAGTTGGATGGCCGAGTTTGGAAATCCCGACGTCCCCGAGGAATGGGCCTATATCAAGCAGTACTCTCCCTACCAGAACGTCTCGGCGGATAAGAAGTACCCGCAGGTCTTGTTCTGCACCTCGACTCGCGATGACCGAGTCCATCCGGGCCACGCCCGCAAGATGGTCGCTCGGATGGAGGCGATGGGCCACAAGGTGTACTACTACGAGAACACGGAAGGCGGCCACGCCGCCGCGGCCACGAATACACAGCGGGCGATGAGGTACGCCCTCGTCTACGGCTTTCTGTGGATGCAACTGCGATAACGATGAAGGGCCGACCACAGGTCCTGCGGCCGGCCCTTCGTACTCACCTCGGCACGGCGTTCGGCGATCATTCCGTCACGAGCAATTGCGTGGGTGCAGCCTCGGTCCGGACTTCGGGGTCGTAGTACTCATAGGCGACGGCCTTTCCGGTCTTCGCCTTGAGCGGGTACTTGGCCCGCAACTGGTATACGATCCGGACGGGCTTGCCCTGCGCGATTTCCCGCAGGTAGACGATGATCTGGCGGCCGGTGGTCGAATACTTCTCGATGGTTTTGTCCTCGACCAGCCGGTCGAGTTTGTCGCTCACGAGGATGAATCCCGGCGGCAGGGCAAGATCGACGATGACCATCTTGGCCCGGCCGGGGCGATTGTTGCTCACCGTCGCCGTCGCGGTGATGATGTCGTCAGCCGCCAGTTGTGTTCTGTCGTAGTCTACATCGATGTCCAGCGGGCCTTTCTGGATGAGCGGCGTCTCCTTGACATGCGGCAGATAGTACCGGCCGACAATCTGGTATAGCAGGGCCCCCTCGCCCGCAAAGTCGAGCGTGACGGTGCTCTCGCCCTTGCGCGTCTGCTCCTTGAGATCGACTAGCTGGAGCACATCGCTGTTGCCGGGGTCGATCTTGATCTGGGAGACTGTCGTGTCGTTGATGGAGACCTTGACCGTGGCGTTTGCCTTGGCGGTGGCGCCGCGCTCGGCCATCAGCATGGCTCGCAGGGCCTGGATCGTCGCCTGCGTGGATTGCCACGTCCCGTAGGCGTCTTTGTTCTTCACGAGATAGGTGATCGCCTTGCTGACCGCGCCCAACTCCCGGCCGCAGCGGATGAACGCCTGGACCGCCAGCCCGGTGACTTCGATGTCCCCGGCCGCTCCTGTGCCGTGCATCGCCGTCTCGGATTCCGCCGGCCAGTACACGACGTCATCGGCCTCCTTCCGCTTATCGAAGAGTCTCTTCAGAAGCGACAGTGCGTCGTCGTCTTCCGGATCGACCGCCGCCAGCGTATTGGCCGTCAGGGCGAGCGTATAGGTGTCTTTCACGTCATTGAGATGTTTGTGCAGGTAGTCCACGCCCTTGCGGACCTCGGGTCCGGAATAGCCCGTGGAGGCCAGGGCCCACGTGACGTAAGCGGTGTTGCGAAGCACGTCGTCGGTGAACCTATTGATGGCTCCTTCGCGGATACCGCCCTCGGCCGGCTTGTAAGAGCCGTCGGATTCCTGGCCTTTCGCGAGCCACTGCTGCGTGCGGGCGATGATCGCCGGATCGACCTCGTGGACCTTGCTCATATCGTGGAATTCCATCAGGCCATAGGCGGTGAGGATGCGATGCGCGGGTGCTTTGCCAAACCACTCAAATCCGCCGCCGGGCACCTCGAAGGAGACGAGCCGCTGGTATCCGGCATTGATGAACCCCTCCGCCTTCATTTGCAGCTCCGGCGTGATCTTGCCGCTCGTTTTCATGTAGTCCAGAACGAGGACGTTGGGGTATGTTACCGAGGAGGTCTGCTCGAAGCACCCGCCGGGCATGCGCAGCATCTGTTCCAGACCCTCCGCCACCTGCGACAGCACGCCGGGATAAATCTTCACGAAGATCTTGCTGGCATCGTCGATAGCCTCCCGCGGTATGGTGATCTTATGGCTGATCCGGCCCTCCAGTCGGCCGCTTTCGCTGAGCAGGTATTCCTTTCCGTCGGGCGTCACCTCCACGCTGCGAGCGACAGCATCACTCTTCTGCGAGCCGCGGGCCGTCACCGTAAACTTATGGAAGCCGACCTTGCGAGCGATGATCGGGAACTGGACGGCCCGGACCTCGGACGGAGCGAGCGTCACCGTCTTGGTTGCCAGCCCCTGCAGCTCGAACCAGTCTTCCTTCTCCACCCGCAGCTCGATTGTCTGCTCCGTCTTGAGGTAATTGTAGACGGCGACGGGCACATGGATCTCGTCATTCTGCGTGAGAGCGACGGGGAAGTCGATGTCCACGAAGAAATCCTGAAACACGCGGATACCGGCCGTCGTCGAGCCGAGCTGGCCCGTCAGGGACGAGGCCATGCAGCTCATACGCCAGGTGGTGATCGAGTCGGCCAGTGAGATATCGAGCGTGGCGAGTCCTGCGCCGTCCGTAATCACGGCCGGATTGAAGTAAAGCGTCTCCGGGAAGTACTGGCGGATGCGGATCGGCTCAGCCGCCGCGCCGCTGCTCCGCGCGGCCGACTCGTCGCTAAGTGCCATCTTCTTGTCCATCGCGAGGGAGTCGCGCGCCGCCACGGCAGCCTGGGGAGCGGCCTCCAGCATGACAAAGTCCCCGCGCCTGCGCATGGCCCCGCCCATGCCGCCCACCCCGCCAAAGAACTGCTGACTCGGCATGATCATATCGTCTGCCGTATCCCACTGGCCATCGATTCCCGGCGATGCGAGATCGAGCGAGAAGTACGTCTGGTTCTGTTCCGACCACTGCCCGGTGATTCGCAGGGGATTGCCCCAGGGGTCAACGATGTCGCCGGCTTTCAAGTAGCCTTCCTGAACCAGAACGTCGAGGCCGACGCCTCGCTTGAAATGCTCCTGGAACCGCCTGCGATGCCTCTCGGAGAACTTGCCGAGCGCCTCCACGATCTTCTGGTGGCGGGGCATGAGCTGGCCGATCATCTTCTGCTGGAAGACTTGCCCCTTGCCGTCCCGCGAGTACGTGTTGACGTACAGGGTGTAATCTCCGGCCCCTTTTGCCGAGGCCAGAAGCACGCGGGCAGCGCTTTCCTGCCGGCCGACCAGCGGACGAATCTCACCCTCCGGCGTCGAGGGCATAATGAGTCCGTCCAGCTCATAGCCGTGGATCTCGTACCGGGGCGCGGCAATCTCCTTTTCCAGGTAGAAATACACCTTTTCGAGCCCGGGTTGCATCTCCTGGAGTGCAAAGACCGCTTCGTCCACGACGATCACGCCCAGCGCCGAGGGCGTGCCTCTGCCGTCGCGGTCGGTCACCTGAATCCTCAGTTTCGCCTGGCCGCCCGGCGCGTAGGTCTCACTGTCGCCGGCGACCTTGATCTTCAGGTCGTCCGCCGGGTCCACGAGGATGATTCGGCGGTCGCGGACGATCACGCCGTTCTTGCCGATCACATAGGCGTTGATCTGCACCGTCCCGGCCAGAAGCGCATCCAGGGAAATGCTGGTAGTCGCCTTGCCATCTTCGAGGTCCAGCGCGCGGGTCAGGTACGTCTGGCGATCTTTGATCAAGTCTAGATACGCCGTGCCGGCCCGCCGGGTCGAGATTACTGTAACCGAAACCGTATCGCCGACCCGGCGAAGGCTCTTATCCGTGCGAACCAGAATGGAATCGTCGCCGACGGCTTCTCTGGTCGTCAGTTGCACTTTTGCCTGGCCACGATGACCTTTGGCGTCCTCGGCGGTGAGTGAAATCTCCGGTGCATTGTCTTCGCTCGGCGTCAGCGTGAACTCGCCGAAGCCGGCCTCATCTGTCGTCACCGTCTTCTTGCCCCCGTCCGGGGAATTGCCCCAGGTGACTTTGCATGACGCCGGTTTCGCGTCGGCGTATGTCGTTACGATGTAGATCCTGTTCTCGAGTCCCGGGACGAGTTCGCCGCTCTCCGGCACGGCCGCAATCACAATTGGCGAGGCACTGACCGAGAGGTTCTTCGTGATGGTCTCCTTGTGGTCGGCCGTGTCGATCACCGAAATCTCAAACTTGGCCGATGCCTTGCCCGCCTCCAGCGGCTGACCGACGAACTGCTCGGGCAGACGCACTTCAAATGCATAATGGCCCTCGGCATCGGTCTTGCCCTCGATGGACTGCAAGTCGACATAAGCGACATCGAACTTGGAGCATGTGATCGCGACCTTGCCGCCGGCGACGGGCTTGCCAAAGAAGTAGTCCGCCTGGACCTCGCCTTTGACGGTTTCGCCGGGCAGGTAGTAATCGCGGTCGCTGCGAAAGCTGACTTTGAACTTCGGCAGGACGTAGCGCTCGACGGTCACGGCCTTCTCCTCCGTAGCGCCGGCCGCGATCGCCCGCACCTTGTATCTGCCCATGTTCAACTCGTCGGCCAGCACGAAGTCCGCGTGCGAGATGCCGAACTTGTCCGTGTTCTGCCGCACTTTGAAGACCTTGTTGCCTTTGGCGTCCTCCACCTCGAAGACGACCTCGCCCTCGGCCAGCGGTTTCATGTTCGGCTGCGACAGGGTCAGGGCGCGGATGTGGATCGTCTGTCCCGGCTGGTAGAGCGGCTTGTCGGTGGTCAAAAGCGTGCGCAGGGCGCTGCGCACCGTGATCGGCTCCTCGATGGCGTCCTCGGCTGTTTTGGATTTGACGTGGATTCTCAGACGGGCATTCTGCATCACAATATCGGGAATCTCGATCTGCGCCGCCACCTCGCCTTTTGCATTGGTCCGCGTGCCGACCTTGGAGAGAATCCGGTCGCCGCTGACCAGCTCGACGGAGACTTCCGCCTGGTCGACCGGTTTTCCCGTGGCCCGGTCGCGGACGATCAGCCGGACCACCGGCTGTGTCCCCGCCACAAACTCCCGCTGCCCGAGCACGATGGTCTCGAGTACCTCGCCGATGAAGAACAGGCTCCGCTGCTGAAATGGCTCACTCTCAGCAAACCTGTATCGCACGTAGTAGCCTGCCAGGTCGTTCTTATTGACCTGCGCGTAGAGATCGATTCGCACCGGCTTGCCCGCATGCCGTCGGGTCGCTTTGGCCAGGAGCTTGCCGTCGAGCGTGCACAATTCCGCCTCCAGCAGCCCCGTGCCGCCCGCCGGCCGCACTTCCAGCGACACTCCTTCGCCGGTGACTTCGATCAGGGACATCTCTCCCGCGCCCTCGGTGGCTGGCAGGCTCGCTGAGCACAACAGCAGAAAGAAGCCGCCGAGAACGATTGAGATCAACAAGCTCAGTTGAAATGTTCTGCTACGCATGGCCATTATCCTTTCACAGAATCTCGCCGCTGCCTCCCCCGGAGCGTCCTTGCCCAATCTGCCGTACGCTCGTCCATAATAGTTAAGACACCGAAAGGCTCAAAAAGTTGACACCCGCGTCGCATTTCCCCGCTTTTCCGCCCGCGCCTCACCCAACTCCAGTCCTCTCAACCACTTACGGCACGTAAAACCTGTGTAAAAGCCGGCACGTCGCCGCGATCTCGTAGCGCTCGATCGGTTATGCCTCGCCGCGTTCGCAGGTCGTATCGAACGGCGTCAGCGTCGCTGCAAAGATGCAGGGTGGTCTCTGCCCAGCGTTTGTCTATTCGAGGATGATGCCCAATTCTGCGACGGAGGCGAAGGGCTGGTTGTTGACCTCGGTCAGGGCGACCAGCTTGATGAATTGCGCGTTCTGCGGCTGGTCGAAGCGGACGGTCTTCATCACGGCGTCATTGGGCCACGTGCCGGAAGCGACAGGGCTGCCCCAGTTCTGGCCGTCGGTGCTCACGTAAACCTCGTATTCCGCGATGCGGCCGTTGGTCATGTCCTGGCGCGGGAGATAGGTCAGGCCCGCCACGCGAACGGGTTTCTTCAGGTCCAGAATCAAGTAGTGCGGCGGCTGGGCCATCGGCTCCCAGTTCGTGTGCCAGATCGTTGATGAATCGCCATCGATGGCCAATTCGGGAGCATGACTCGGATTGTGATTGTCGGCCGTGATCGTTGCGCCAAGCTTCTCCAGAGCGCTTGGCTGCTTCCAGAGTTCCCCCAGTTGCTCGGGGGTCATGACATACTTGGGATTGAACTGCGAGCCTGCCATGTAGGTCAGCAGGCTGTGACGCATCTGCCGGGCCACAGGGCGGTTGTCGAGGTCGCTCACCAGATCGCAACTGCACGCCAGGAGCTTGCCCTTGCCGACTGCGGCCTCGAACACGAGGGCGAGTTTTCGGGCCGTCACCCAGTCATCCACGACCTGAACGATTGGCTTGAGGTCCCGATGATTTGTGAGGATGAACGGAGCGGCGTCGTGGATCAGCTCCCACCACTGCCAATTGGAGTGGTATTCCGTCGGGAATTGTGCAAGGGCCGGATGCTTTGGGTCGCACAGGATGCCCAGCGTGTGCGGCGGTTGCCAGTTCGTCCAGACCGTGTTCCAAAAGATGCTCGAAAAGCCCATCTTGATCGGATGTTGCTCGTCGTTTCGGATGGTCCCAGGGGAGGGAAGGAGCAGGACCTTGCCGCCCTGGGCGAGGCGATTTGCTGCGGCGTCGTCCAGCTCGCGTACGACCAGGATGTCCGCCGGCGGTTCCGTCGGCATGTCTTTCGGGAACACCCACAGATCCCAGTCGTTGGCTGCGTCGGTGCCGGGGATGCTGACCTCGAAGTTGAGCTTCTGTGCCCGCTCGATGGGGTTGAGTCTGATACTGACCTCGCCCAATTCACTGAGTGTCCCCGCCTGGATTGTCCGGGGAACGAGCCGGCCGCTGTCTATGACTACTCCGGAGGAATCGCGCAGCATCCACCGCGGCCGGACGTCTTTCAGATCGGCGGGGCCAAAGTGCGCCAAATCGATGCGAGTCCGCAACTCGTCGCCGGCCTTGAAGATGCGACGCTCCAGCCGGGCCAGCGGGACAATCGGACCGGCGAACCGGTGGTGCTGCTCAGCCGTGATGTAGCCCTTTGAATCCCAGAACGGGTCGAGCACGCCGACCAGCGCGGTGCCCTGGCCAGGAAAATCGTGCAGGTCCAGCAATTGGAACCCGCCGAAGCCAGGGGTGCGAAGGGCCGACTCGATGTCCTCCTTGTAGAGCAGGGTCTGCAGCTTGCCCGAGGCCATGAGGAAATCGTGGGCCTGATCGAGCATGCCGTTGCGGTCAAGCTGCTCGCGGAAGATCTCGAAGTTCTTGGCCTTGAGCAGGCCGGTGTATTTCTTCATCTCGTCGAAGTTCGGGTACACGCACCACTGGCCGATCTCATGGCTGATCACCGGGGCCTTACTGTGCCGCTGGACGAAATCGGAGTAATCGGTCATCGTCTCAGGCGGCTTCGCGTTGACGCGGCTCTGCACGCCCTGGCCCCACTGCTGAATCCGCGGCGTCGGCGTGCTGTAGTAGTCATTCTCAGGCAGCAGCGGCCAACCCGCGCCGGATGTATAGAGCCGGCGGGGATCACGCTGCTTCCAATAGCTCACGAAATCGCCGAGGAATCGGTCCTGATTGCGTCCGCCGGGCTCGTTGCCGTAAGCCATGAACGTGAACGACGGGTGATTCCCGTAAGCCTTGATCATGGCCGCACTCTCTTTGTAGAGCCACTTGTCGAACGGTCCGCCGTCGCCGACCGTCGCCCAGGCGGAACATTCGACGTGGTAGTAGAAGCCCAGCTCGTCGGCTGCGGTAAAGGCCGCCTCGGGTGGGCACCAGGAATGGAAGCGAATGTGGTTCAGGCCATGGGCCTTGCAGGTGCGGATGATTCGCCGCCACGACTCGACATCGGTAGGGGGGTGCCCCGTCAGGGGGAAGATGCAGCATTCCAGCGTACCCCGGATGAACGTCGGCCGGCTGTTGATCGTGATCCGCGTGCCCTGTGTCCCGACCTCCCGCATGCCGAAGCGGACCGTCGCGCGGTCCTGGTATTGTCGTCCCGACGCATCAGCCTTCAGATCGACTGTCGTCTCATACAGCGCCGGGTTGAATTCGTCCCACAGTTTGCATTTGTCGCCCATCGGGTACGTACGCTTCGCCTCGCCGCCTTCCTTTGTCCATGAAACAGGGATGGACATGTCTTTTCCGACCCCAGAGGCATGAATAGTCAGCGTGCCGTTCCCAGCCTGACCTGTTGCATTTCCGATGCTTATCATCACGCCGACTGTCTTGTCCTTGATGTCTGGATACAGACGCACATCGTCGATCCAGACCGGATCGGTCGCCCGCAGCTCAATTCGGCCAGCGATTCCGTTCCAGTTGCCTTGAGTGTGGTCGGAGACGCTGTGCGCATTGTCCCCGACATCTACGATCATGCGATTGTCGACGCGGATCGTCAGGCAGTGCCGCCCGGGAGCGACATCCGTGCCGAAATCGTAGAAGTGAGCGGTGCCGAGGCTGTCCTGCGAGCCGATCTGCCGGCTATCGAGCCAGACGGTGGTTTTCCAGTGGGGTCGCTCCAGGAAGAGGACAATTCGTTTGCCTTTCCAACTCTGCGGGACTTCAATGCGTCGCTGATACCACGCAGCGCCGACGTAGTGCCGGTCCGGCTGCAGCCAGAAGGGCATCTTAAAATTCTCTGGCGTCTGGTACTGCTTGTAGTAAGGGTCGCTCTGCCAGATGGGATTGATGTTGCCCGTCCACCGCGTCTGCATGGACGGTGGGTCGCCATAACCCTGGGCCGTCAGCACGCCGGGCAGTGCGATCTTGTCGGGAAGGTCCCGCTCAAACCATTTACCGGTCTGCCCCTGATCCTGACGATCCAATTGAAACAGCCACGTGCCTGCAAGGTCGATTTGCTCCGCGTGCGCGCCGGCAGGAATAAGCAAAAACGCCAACAGGGATAATCGCACCATCATGCCCTTCATCATTCAGCACTCCTTCTGTCAATTGAGTCACCTGTTCACGTGTCGGGCATGATACCAGTTTTGCAGGGTCACGCCAGCGCCACGTCGGAATCGCAACAGGGCGAACGCAAAGTCGCCCAACGTGGTGGGTGGCATCGTCAAGCGAACAGGCTGTGTCACATCGCAATTGTTTGGCCCACTGTCTTGCTCTGGAGGCGGATGCCTCTGCGATCCGGCTCCACAGGTCCCTCGCTGCCCCGCATGCCCACTGCACGGCAGCCTGCACGGCTCAG